>JAABVA010000158.1_pt1 | contig 87788 bp, 95 predicted proteins | sample 5560331 | NCBI WGS metagenome assembly JAABVA01 (sample SAMN12812661, study PRJNA571458) | rock metagenome | isolation source: Antarctica rocks | place: Antarctica: Victoria Land, Mt New Zealand sud | collected 2016-01-07
TACTACATGATATTTACAATCGTACGTCGTATGAGAGGTCTTCCGATAGTTTTGCACATCCCAAAGATATTAAACTAAAGTCTTCGCCTAAAGGCGAGGGATTTTCCCCCAGAAACTGACATTAAATAAAACCCTATTGTAATTATATTTTTTGTTAGGTCCCAAACTTTAAAACATTCTAAATTTAAGGTAAGGCAAGTTAGCATAAATTTTTAATCACTATCGGCCCAGATTTGTAATCCGTGCCTTTGAGCTAATGATTTTTTAATCATTCATTACATAAATAATCCAACTTGATTATAAAACATAGCAAAACAAACCATAAGTTTTAGCCGATAAAAGAAGCATTGGTAAAGGACAAGGATTGCAAATTCAACTACTTCCAAAAACAGCCCGTACCTCCAAGGACGAGGTTACAAACCCCGGCCTTTGGACGATTCATCTATTAAAGATTTTTAACTAAAATTCTGATTTTAAGAAGCTGCCATATCTTGTAATGCTTTAGGATAGCGGTCACCTTTTATCGCACCAATTTTAAAAGCTTCGTTCAAGTTACTCATTTCTTCTGTTGTGAATTCAATATCCAGGGCTTGCAAATTTTCTTCTACGCGCTGGGGTTTACTCATGCCCACAATCGGGATGATATCTTCTCCCTGATTAAGTGCCCAGGCCAAGGCCAGTTGGCCCGCAGTTACTCCTTTTTGTTTTGCCATCTCCTTCAAGAATTCTAATTTCTTTAGGTTATGCTCCAAATTCTCGCCCTGAAACCTCGGAAACATACTTTTGTAATTGTTTTTAGGTAAAGGAAAATTCATGTTCCCGGTTAAAAAACCATAATAAAGGACAGAATAAGGCACCACGCTTACACCTAACTCCCTGGCTGCAGGTAAAATTTCATTTTCAATAAACCGGGTGGCCAGTGAATATTCAATTTCTAAGGCAGAAACAGGATGGATTTTATATGCCCGTTTCAGCTGTTCGGCATTGGCTTCCGAAAGCCCTAAATAACGCACCTTTCCTTCCTGGATTAAATCTTTAATAGCACCAACGGTTTCTTCAATGGGCACATTGGGGTCAATACGGGCAGGCTGATAAAGGTCGATTTCATCAACCCTTAACCGCGTTAGTGAATAAGCACAGAAGTTTTTAATGGCTTCCGGTCTTCCGTCTAATCCCAGGAAGCGGCCTTTGTGGTCTCTCAAAGTCCCGGTTTTAACGCTTAAAAAAACTTTGTCTCTTCGGTCTTTGATCGCCTCACCTATTATTAGCTCACTCATGCCCATCCCGTAAAAATCAGCGGTATTTAAAAAATTGATGCCCGAATCGATGCCATATTATAAGGTTTCAATAGTTTCCTTTTTGGTAGCTTCCCATTCGTTTCGGTTTTCTGCTGCCATGCGGGAGCCCATTGATATGGCTGATACGTCCGGCCCGTTTTTCCCCAATTTCCTTGTTTTCATATACTTCTAATTTTTTAGTGTTGATGATAATTTCTGTTTTGTCTGATAATTGCATTGTTGATTTTAGCCTTTTCATCTCCTACTGGCTCGGATTTCCAATCCGGCTCTTTCGAGCTAATGGTTTTTAATCATTTCACAAAATTTACCGATAAAAGAAGCATCAACAAAAAAGCCATTTTAATTCAACTTGAAACGGCTTTGCACTAAATTCAATTTTATAACAATACTTCTTTTACCACACAAATTTATCCTTAATTTCTACTGTTTTTCCCTGGTTGCCGCCCATTCCGCCGCCACCCATTCTTCCGCCACGCATACCGCCGCCGCCCATTCCGCCACCGCCTCCACGCATTCCCCCGCCGCTTCTCATACCGCCGCCGCCCATTCCGCCTGCTTCACTTGAAGGTTTCAACCCGTCGTGGCTATCTTTTGAAGCTGTAAAACTGTTGATTTTAATATCAAACAGCCAGGGTTTGCTGTTCAGGTTGTCCGAATGCAGCATCCTGATCGGGATCGCCGCTTCGTAAACCAGCGCACCTTTTTCATCAATGCTCAATACTGTTTTTATGCCATAAGTATTGGCAGTGGTAATATGGTCGGTCTCCACATCTTTAAAACCTTTTACTTCAATGTCGCGCAGTTTCAGCAAATCCGCTTTGCGCCGTTCTTCCATATCCTCCTGTTTCAGTTGCTGCCCGGTAATGGCATGGTCTGCTTTCGGCATCGCAAACAAATTATTTTCGTCCTGGTCCGGCGATGGAAACGTCAGGCTGTACATTTCTTTCTTTTTTCCTTCGGGATTAAAAGCCAGCGTAATCCCGTTGCGCATCGCCTGCTCCTGCTGCGCCCTGTTCTCAATCCGAATGGCAAAATACAAGTTCTCTTTATCATCCGCCAAAGCGTAATTTATCTTTTTAGCTTCGTTATAATAGTCCAGGCTATCGCCCCAATCCTTCAAATTACCATCTACTACAATAGGGTGCAGCGGTGGTTTGATCGTTTTAAGGTTTGATCTGGACTGGGAAAACACTTGCGCACCAAACATTGATAATGTGGTGCAGAGCAGGAAAAAGGGAAAAGATTTCATTTTGCAAAAGAATAGATTTTTCGTTTAAACTAATTTTTACACACCAGGTTTAGGTATTTTTTAAATATCTGTTTTTTATTTTGATTAGATTTGCTTTTACTATGTCAACAGAGGTTAAAGAAGAAAGCTTCACGCTGGAAGAATTGCTGGCCGGGCTAAAGGAAAGCCACCGCCTGATTTTATGGAACGATGAGGTGAATTCTTTTGACCATGTGATTTACTGCTTAATCAAGTACCTAGACTACAACGACCCGCAGGCACAAAAAATTGCCTGGGAAGTGCATACCAAAGGCAAATGCGCCATTTTGGAAGGTTCTTTTACCGAAGTAGAAGTGTACCGCAAAATTTTACAGCAGGAAGGCCTCACCGTTTCGGTAGATTAAGCTGCGGGCGATGCTTCTTTTACCGGCATAAAAACTTAAACCTTGTTTGCCAAATGCGGTTATACTGTTTTATCAGCAATAAAATTTAAGCTGTAGCAAATTTTTTATCCATAAAAGAAGCACCAGCCCATAAACCTATCTTATGCTCATCAAACAATACCCGTTTTACCTTAAAGCTACAACTATCCTGTTTGGCCTTTCGCTTTTTGTAATGGTGCTTTATGTGCTGGCAGATTTGCTGGTGCCGATCAGTTTCTCTGTTTTGCTGGCCATTTTGCTCAACCCGTTTTACAGTCGGCTGCGTCGCTGGAAAATCCCTAAAATCCTGGCCATCACCTTAACGCTGTTTACCATGATCATTTTCGTGGTAGCGGTATTGTATTTTTTGTCTTCGCAAATGATCCAGTTTGGCGACACCTTTCCGGCCTTGAAAGCCAAAGGCGGACAAATTATTATAGAGATTGAAACCTGGATACAACATACTTTCGGGGTCAGTATCCAAAAGCAGATGCTGATGCTTAACGATGCCGCCAACAACAGTAAAGGTTTGGTTGGCCAAACCATTGGCAGCTTGTTCGGCTTGTTCAGTGTGCTTTTCCTGATCCCGGTCTATATTTTTTTGCTGCTGCTGTATAAGGAACTGATCCTGAATTTTTTGTATGAAATTTTCTCCGAAGAAAACACAAGTAACGTAGCCGAAATTTTAAACCAGACTAAAGTGGCTATCCAAAGTTATATTGTTGGTTTGCTGATCGAGGCACTGATTGTAGCTATCTTAAATTGTTCGGCCTTGTTTATTTTAGATATAAAATATGCGTTGTTGCTTGGTATTATCGGTGCAATCTTAAATATGGTGCCTTATATCGGCGGCATTATCGCTATTATTTTGCCTTTGCTGATTGCAACGGTAACGAAAGAAGGATACAGTACACAAATTGGCATTATCGTTGCTTATTCCGTTATCCAGTTTATTGACAATAATATTTTAGTCCCACGGATTGTTTCTTCAAAAGTCCAGATCAACGCAATGGTTTCTATCATTGTTGTGCTTTTGGTAGGTACGCTTTGGGGCATTTCGGGCACGTTTCTTTCTATCCCGATGGTAGCGGTATTAAAAATTATTTTTGACCGGATCGATGACCTTAAACCCTGGGGAAAGTTGCTGGGCGATGAAATCCCGACACAGCACATGGGCCAGATCTGGAAAAGGCGCAGGCGAAAAGAAGTAGTGGGGTAGCTATACTTCTTTTATACCTTAAATTTTTGTATCCATAATTTTAAAAATCCAACTTAAACCAATGCCAAAAAACAACACAAAATACCTTGATGCCCATCACAGACAATTTATATCATTTGTGATTGCCCTTACCGTTTGGTTTGCCACCCGTTCACTTTCTTTACCCAACCATATTATTGTTACCTGGATCAGCTACGCAGCTTCTATTTTAATTATAGATTGGATCATCATTCTTTCCATAGATCCCAAAGAGGTAAGAAAAAACGTTCAGTTAGAAGATTCCAGCATCACCTTTATTTTTCTTTTTATCATTGCAGCCGCTTTTATCAGCCTTTTTGCTGTGATCATGCTGATCATATCCGGCAAAGCCAATACCACCGGCCAAACCACCGAACATGCTTTGCTGGCCATTGCCTCTGTCAGCGTTTCCTGGTGGCTCACGCATACGGTTTTTACGCTGCGTTATGCCCATCTTTATTATGATACCGAAGACGGAAAAGAAGAGTATGCTGGCGGGTTGGAATTTCCGAAAGAACCCAATCCTGATTATTTGGATTTCGTTTATTTTTCCTTCATCATCGGCATGACTTTTCAGGTTTCGGATGTCGAGATCAGTTCCCGCAGAATCCGCCGGTTAGCCTGGGCACATAGCATATTGTCTTTCGTTTTTAACACGGTGATTGTGGCTTTGAGTATCAACATCATTTCCGGATTATTTGGCCATTAAAACAAGTAATTGCCGGCCCTTTTAAAATTTTTTTGATTAAATATATGCTTTTATGGATTTGGGGATAAGCAATAAAGTGGCCGTAGTTTTAGCGGCAAGCAAAGGATTAGGCCGCGCAGCCGCAGAAGCATTGGCAGCAGAAGGTGCCCGGGTAATTATTGGTTCGAGAAACCAGGAAGAACTGGAAAAAACAGCGCAAGAGATCAGCCAAAAAACAGGAAGCCAGGTGGTTGGTTTTCCGGTGGATGTAACCGATGCCGCACAGGCAGAAAGTTTTATTGCAAAAGCAGTACAGCAATTTGGCCGGATAGATATTTTGGTGAACAATGCCGGCGGCCCGCCTTTCGGCCCGGTAGAAAGTTTTGATGAAGCACAATGGCAGTCGGCTTTTGAACTGAATTTACTAAGCACTGTCCGCATGACGAGGCTTGTTTTGCCGCATCTGAAGAAAACCGGCAGTGGCAGGATCATCAATATCGTTAGTATGTCGGTCAAATCAGTGCTGGAAGGTTCTGTACTTTCCACCAGCATCCGCATGGGCGTGATCGGGATGGCCAAATTGCTGGCAGATGAAGTTGGGTCAGACCAGATCACGGTGAACAATGTTTGCCCTGGAATGATTTTAACAGACCGCATCCGCAGTTCAGGTATTAAAAAAGAACTCGCCGCAGGCATGACGGAAGAAGAAGCTTTGCAAAAAAAAGCCAAAACTATCCCGTTGCGCCGGATTGGAAAACCGGAAGAACTGGCGGCATTAATTGCTTTTTTAGCATCCGAAAAAGCTTCGTACATTACCGGCGACACCATTCAGGTAGATGGCGGTGTGATGAGGAGTATCTTTTAAGTACCTTAATTTTACTATTCAAAATGGATCAACCTATCAAAACCGGCTTATTGGCTTTCGGCATGTCTGGCCGCATCTTTCATGCACCGTTTTTAAACGCACATCCCGGTTTTAGCTTAGACGCAGTAACAGAACGGCATGTTAAAAAAGCAGCGGTTTTATATCCCAATATTAAAAGTTACGATACTTTGGACGAAGTTATTAACGACCCGGAACTGGAACTGATCGTGGTGAACACACCAAACTATACCCATTTTGACCTGGCAAAAGAAGCATTGCTGGCTGGCAAACATGTGCTGATTGAAAAGCCAGTTGCCGCAACGGCAGCAGAAGCCAAAGAATTATTTGATTTAGGCCGAAGTGTGAACCGGGAAGTGTTGATTTACCAGAACCGCCGTTGGGACAGCGATGTAAAGTCTGTAAAACAGGTTTTGGAAACGGGCAGCCTGGGGAAAATTGTAGAAGTGCATTTCCGGTATGACCGCTGGCGGCCGGAAATCGGGCCAAAAGCTTTTAAAGAAACACCCATGCCGGCAAGCGGCTTGTTGTACGATTTAGGCCCGCATTTATTGGACCAGGCGATTGATTTATTTGGAAAACCGCTTTCTTTCACTAAAACTTTGGGCCGTTTCCGACATAAAACCGAAGTGCCTGATTATTTTTGCATCCACCTAAAATACCCGGAAGGGCTGAATGTATTTTTATATGCCAGTATGCTGGTAGCCAACCCTTTGCCCGGTTTTGTACTGCATGGAACGCGCGGAACTTATATCAAAAAACGGGCAGACGTGCAGGAAGCGCAGCTCGATCAAGGTATGTCGCCGCTGGCTTTGGGTTTTGGTTTGGAGGAAGCCGGAACGGAAGGCGAACTGACATGCTTTAACCCGGAAACCGGGAAAATGGAAACAACAACAGTCCCTTCTTTAAAAGGTGATTTTATGGCTATTTTTGATGCCGTTTACCACACCGTCCGCGAGCGCAAACTTTTCCCGATTTTGGAAGAAGATGTGTTGCTGCAGTTATCAATTATTGAAGAAAAATAGGTGCTAAAAACAGCATCGCATAAAATAATGATCAACATGAAACCATTATATTTTTTAATCCTGTTCCTGGGAATTTCCCTGACCGCTTGTTCGCAGGACGCACCGCCCAACAAAGATATTCCGCCGTACCACATTCTTACCACAGAAAACAAGTACGAAACGCCGGCCGATCTTAAAAAGAATGTACCGGTGATGATTATGTATTTTGCCCCGGATTGTCCTCATTGCCAGCACGTTACAATGGAACTGACCAAGCACATCAAAGAATTTGGTAATACACAGATTGTGATGATCAGCTTTGTTGATCCGAACCGGCAGTTTAAAGCCCTGACAAAGTTTGTGGATGATTATCAGCTTAAAAAATACCCGAACATCCGGGTTGGAACGGAAGGTTATACGTATCTGGTGCAAAAATTTTACCAGGTGCGCACCACGCCTTACGAAGCTGTTTACGATAAAAACCACAAACTGGTAGAAACTTTTGCCAAAATCCCGGAGATGAGCGATTTGGTAAAAGCGGTAAAATAGCGGAAATCCGATCAGTTGCAGGAAACCGATGCTTCTTTTATCGCCTGTTTTTAAGATAAGCTGTGCCTGAAAAGAAATTTTTCAAATCTTTTTAAGTAAATATTGGTTAACCCAACAACTGATGATACTGTTTTTATCAGCATAAATATGAAACAATGGATTTTGAATTGAAAGATAAAACAGCTTTGGTTACCGGTTCTACGGCTGGAATTGGCTATGCCATCGCAAAAACCCTGACCCTGGAAAATGTAAAGGTTTACCTGAACGGCCGAAGCACTGAACGCGTAAATGAAGCTGTAAAAAAGCTGCAGCAGGAAACCGGAAAAACAACGATAGAAGGTGTTGCTGCGGATTTTTCTAAGGCAGAAGATGTAGAAAGTTTGCTTGCCGAAATCCCGGAAGTTGATATCCTGATCAACAATGTGGGCATCTTCGAACCAAAACCTTTTGAAAAAATTACAGATATCGACTGGATGAAGTTTTTTGAGGTAAACGTGATGAGTGGCATCCGGTTATCGCGGGTTTATCTCCAAAAAATGCTGGACAAAAACTGGGGCCGTATTATTTTCATTTCCAGCGAATCTGCCATCAATATCCCGCAGGAAATGATCCATTATGGCATGACGAAAACGGCGCAGTTAGCTGTCTCCCGTGGTTTGGCCGAATTAACGAAAGGCACAAACGTTACCGTAAATTCTGTATTGCCAGGGCCAACATTATCTGAAGGCGTAGGCGGTCTTATACAGGATTTGGCCAATAAACAAAGTAAAAGCATTGAGCAGGTAGAGGATGATTTTTTTAAGGAAATACGCCCGACCTCGATCATCCAGCGTTTTACTTCTCCGCAGGAAATAGCCAATATGGTTTGTTTTATTTCGAGTCCGCTTTCGGCTGGAACCAATGGTGCGGCGTTGCGTGTAGATGGCGGCGTAGTGAAATCCATTATGTAAAAATCATGTGTAAAAGAAGCATCTCTAACATTCAGCCTAAACAAAACAGCTTAATTGCGGATTCTTAAAAAGAAAAACTGAACATGAAAAAATTAACTTTAGCGTTGATGATTATTGCCGTGATAGCTTTTTCGGCCTGCAATAGCCCAACAAAAACAGGCAATGCACAGGCAGATTCCGGTTCATCCGGCAGTTCCGGTGCCAGCGACACCACAAAAGCTATTAAAAGTCCTTCCTTTGGGACAAGCGCTTCCGGCACTGCTTCTTCCGGAAGCGACACCACGACAACCAAGCACTAAACAGCTTATTCAAATTGCCGCCGTAAAATCATCAATTGATTTTACGGCGTTTTCAAAACGTTGAGTCCCGATCCCGGAAATGACCTTGTATTTTGCATTTATCGCTTTGAGTTCCTGGTGCCAAACCTGCATAAAGTGTTCCCGTTGGTCCGGGAAATTCCGCAGTGGGTCGTCCTGCCAGGGCATATCAATGTCCAGCAACAGATAAAAATCGTAATGATGCTGCTGCAATTCGTCCAAAACCTCTTGCGGCGAACTGCCAAATAAAGCATCGCTCCATATTTTTACGGTGATAAAAGTAGTATCACAAATCAGCAATCTGTTGGCTTTCGGCAGCAGTTCTTTTTCCAACGCCAACTGTCCGTGAAACATATTGACCTCGTCTTGCCAGGTGCAATCCCCAGTTAAACTTTCACAATATCCCCTCGCAAATTCCGGCACCCAGATGGTTTGGTAATGATCAGCCAGGTATTTAGACATGGTAGATTTTCCGGTGGATTCAGGGCCGACGATGGCTATTTTGATGATGTTTTGGTTCATATTGTTTTTATTTTTTTGTCATTTCGACCGCAGGGAGAAATCTTCATCGAAGTGCAAATTTGATACTTCTTTTATCAGCATAAATTTCCTCCTGTTTGGTTGAAATAAGATTCCTCCTATCGTCGGAATGACAAAACGCCTACTCCTGCAACCGATAATCCCTCCGCCAATCCCGATAACCTAAAGCCGCGATAATCAAATACAAAGCATACATGCCGGCAGTTAAATGCAGGTTTTTAGCCGTGTAAACAATGACATAAATCGCATCAACAAAAATCCAGATCAACCAGTTTTCCAATACTTTTCGTGCCAACAAAGCTTGTGCAATCAGGCTGCAAGCCGTACAAAAACTATCCACAAACGGGAAAGCGGCGTCCGTTCCCTGCTTCAACAAAAAACCTAAAACGGCAGTAAACAGGACAACGCCAACAACAGAAAGCAGGATTTCATTACGACTGATCCTGATTACCGGAACTTTTTCTGCTGACGTTGGTTTTCGGCCCCAAAAATACCAGCCGTAACTATTCATCGCCAAAAAGTAGAACTGCAAGCCCATATCGGCATACAGTTTGGCTTCAAAAAAAATAATGATGTAAACACAAACGCTGACAATGGCAAAAGGCCAGTTCCAGATGATGTTTTTGGCAGCGAGGTAAACACATAAAATACCGGTAATTACACCGGTAACTTCCAGCGGACTTTGAGCGCGGATCCAATCCGTAAAAGCAGTGATCAATAGCATAAAACCAAAGATAGTTTTATAGGCATAAAAAAAGCGGTGAATTAAACCCATCGCTATAAATCCTGGTTCTGTTGATTTTTTACCAGATCCTCACCCTTTTATCCGGATCAATCCACATCGGGTCGCCTTTTTTAATATGGAAAGCGGTGTAAAATTCGTCCACATCAGAAAACGGCGCATTTACCCGTAAATATCCCGGCGAGTGTACGTCCGTTAAAATTTGATTGGCCAAAGCTTCATCCCGTTCCTGGCCAAGCCAACCTAAAGAATAGCCCAAAAAGAAACGCTGCAAAGGTGTTAAGCCGTTGATGGTTTTGCCTTCTTTATATTGTGCCGTCTTTTTAAAAGCATCCAGGCCTAAAACAATGCCGCCCAGATCGGCAATGTTTTCGCCCAAAGTAGCTTTTCCGTTCACATGCAAACTGTCCAGCACTTTGTAACCGTTGAACTGATCCACCAATTGCTGCGCCCGTTGTGTAAACTTCACCGAATCCTGCGGCGTCCACCAGGCTTTCAAGTTTCCTTTGGCATCGTACTGTCGCCCCTGGTCGTCAAAACCATGTGTAATTTCATGGCCGATGGTAGAAGCTGCAACATAACCATAAGCTACGGCATCATCTACATCGGCATCTTTAATACCGGGAATCATGAACTGCGCTGCGGGTAAAGTAATTTCGTTGTTGGACGGACTGTAATTGGCGTTATAAGTTTGCGGCGTCATGTTCCACTCGGCGTGGTTCACCGGTTCGCCCAGCTTGTGGATGTTTTCCAGATATTGCCAGTTGCGGCCGTTCATCACGTTTTGAGCGTACGATTTGCGGCTGATCTGTAAGGTTGAAAAATCTTTCCATTGATCCGGATAACCAACTTTAGGATGAACGGCATTCAGTTTCAACAACGCTTTTTGCTTTGTTTCCGGGCTCATCCAGTCTAATTTTTCAATATGTTCCCGGTAAGCGGTACGGATCGCTTCCACCATATCTACATAGCGTTTTTTGCTTGTTACCGGGAAATATTCCTTTACAAATAATTGCCCTAACAACTCGCCCATCAACCCGCCTTCATTGTCCAGCACGCGTTTCCAGCGCGGCAACTGCTCTTTTCTTCCGGATAAAACAGTTCCCGAAAAACGGAAGTTTTCTTGTTCCAAATCTTTATTTAAAACAGAAGCATAAGAAGAAATCAGCTTCCAGCGGAGATATGCTTTCCAATCGGCAACCGGGAAAGTAGTTAAAGCCTTGTCCAAATTGCTGTAAAATTCCGGCTGGCCAACAATGACCGAATCAACTGCATTTAAACCCATCGTCGGCAGCAAATTCGTCCAGTTGATATTTGGCGTTAATTGGTTCAACCTGGCAACCGGCATTTTGTAATAGTTCTTATACGGATCGCGCAGCAACACCAAACTACGGCTGCTATCTGCCAATGATTTTTCTATGCTAAAAACAGCATTGGCAGCAGCCGGATCATTAAGGCCGGAAAGTTTGAGCATCGCAGGCACATGCTGCTGTGCGTAATCGTTCCTAATCCTGGTGGTGCGCGCATCTGTTTTGAAATAATAATCGCGGTTAGGCAAACCCAAACCTGCCTGCCTGAACTGCAGCATCATTTTAACGCTGTTTTTGGCATCCTGTCCAACACCTGCACCGATAAAATTACGCACGCCGATAGTAGTTAAATAAGCGGCAACATCAAGCACGTCCTGTTTGGTTTTGATCTGATCAATCCGGTCTAAAGGTGCTTTAATCGCATTGATGCCCAACTTTTCAATAGTAACGGTATCCATCCCGCTGTAATAAAAATCACCTATTTTTTGCGTGTTCGTACCTTTTGCCGCATTTGCTTTTTCCGCATCTTCATTGATCTTTTTCAGCCGGTCGCGCAAATCCTCTCCCACCACATTGCCAATCCCCCAGTTGGAATACGCTGCCGGGATCGGGTTTTTTTTGATCCAGCCGCCGTTGGCATACTCAAAAAAATTGTCGCCGGGTTTTACAGAAGGGTCAAGGTTTTGATAAACGGGGTCGTTTGCTGTTTTTATTTGTGCTTTTACCGGGAAATAACTTAACAGCGTAAGCGGGAAAAGGCCGAGAAAAAGGTAATTGCTACTTTTAAAATTCATGTTTTGAAATGAAAAATCTATCCATTCAAACATAGTATTTTTGAGAGGCTTATGCTTCTTTTATCGTATAAAATTTATGATGAATAAAATTCTATAATTTTTATACGCTAAAAACAGTATGTACATTTAAGCCAAATAATTTTATGAAATCGAAATTTTACTTTGCTTCTTTTATCGCCTGTTTTTTTGTGTTGAATGGTTTCGCCCAAAAACAAAATGTTTATTTTTTGAAGAATGACGGGCGTTATGTTGACCTTAAAGACAGTGCGGATTTTATCCGGATTGTGCGGGAGCCGGATTCGGGAACGGTTTTGTACAATGTGCTGGATTATTATTTAAACGGCAAGCTGAAACTGATTGGCAAATCATCAACTGTGGATCCAATAAAATTAGAAGGAATGACACTTAGTTATTATCCCAATACTAAGAAAAAACGAGTTGCCAATTACGATAAAGGAAAGGTTTCTGGCATGGTTTACGATTATTATCCAAATGGAAAATTGTACCGGTCAATGGACTATCAATTAAGTGTACAAGGTACGGGAAGTGAACCTTATTTTATGGCTGGTGAAAACATTCAAAGTGTTTATGATTCAACCGGCGTAGAAATTGTTAAAGATGGAAACGGGCATTATCCCATTTTTGATAACGATTTTAAATTTGTTGAGGAAGAAGGCGACGTGAAAAATGGAAAAAGGACCGGCGTTTGGAAAGGAACGCTTAACAAAGGTAAAGTTACTTTTACCGAGGAATATGCCGATGGCAAATTTATCAAAGGTGCCAGAACCGACGAAAGCGGGAACACTAAAAACTATGCGGTAAAAGAAGCATTGCCATCTTTTAAAGGCGGCGAAAGTGGTTTTAGCCAGTATCTTTCTCAAAATATCCGCTATCCTTCAGGGGCAAAAGAAAGAAATGCACAAGGAAGAGTGATTTTAGGCTTTGTGGTAGAAAAGGACGGAAGCATAAAAGATATAAAAATCCTGAAAAACGTTGACCCGGAAATTGATGCAGAAGCGGTAAGGGTAATTAGCCAGTCGCCAAAATGGAACCCGGGACTACAGCACGGTGTACCTGTTAGGGTTGCTTATACCATGCCAATTAATTTTGCTTTAGGTGGAAGATAAACCCATCAAAAAAATTACCTTTGCATCCCGACAAACGTTCGGGATTTTCCTTTTTATCGTATCGAAAATTCTGGTTTGAGAGCTTGCTTTAACAGCTTAACTTTTTACTATTAAAAAGCCCTATGCCCAGAAATACCTCCATTAATTCTGTTTTGATCATCGGCTCCGGCCCAATCGTTATCGGTCAGGCATGCGAGTTTGATTATGCCGGTTCACAGGCTTCTTTGTCTTTAAAAGATGAAGGGATTGAAGTTTCCATCATCAACAGCAATCCGGCCACGATCATGACGGACAAAGTAATTGCCGATCATGTTTACCTGCTGCCGCTGAATTGCGAGAGTTTAGAGCTGATTTTACAGGAACGAAAAATTGATGCCGTGCTGCCAACCATGGGCGGACAAACCGCTTTAAACCTGTGCAAAGAAGCCGAAGAACGCGGCATCTGGCAAAAATACGGCGTAAAAATAATTGGTGTTGATATTGCCGCCATCGAAAAAACGGAGAACCGCGAAGAATTCCGGCAGTTGATGGTGGACATTGGCGTTGGCGTAGCACCTTCCAAAATTGCCAACTCTTTTTTAGAGGGAAAAGAAGCGGCACAGGAAATCGGTTTCCCTTTAGTGATCCGCCCGAGTTATACGTTGGGCGGAAGCGGCGGCGGTTTTGTGCATAAAAAAGAACAATTTGATGCAGCTTTAAGCCGTGGTTTGCAAGCTTCGCCAACGCACGAAGTTTTGGTGGAGAAAGCAGTGATCGGATGGAAAGAATTTGAGCTGGAACTGCTGCGCGATAACAATGACAACGTGATCATCATTTGTTCGATTGAGAACTTTGATCCGATGGGCATTCATACCGGCGATTCCATTACGGTTGCACCAGCCATGACTTTGAGCGATCGCGCTTACCAGGAAATGCGCAATCAAGCCATCAAAATGATGCGCGCCATTGGTAATTTTGCCGGCGGTTGTAACGTACAATTTTCCGTCAATCCGGCCAATGATGACATTATTGCCATCGAAATTAATCCGCGTGTTTCGCGTTCATCGGCTTTGGCTTCTAAAGCAACCGGTTACCCGATTGCAAAAATTGCTGCCAAATTAGCCATCGGTTTTAATTTGGACGAGCTGCAAAACCAGATCACCAAAACTACTTCTGCCTATTTTGAACCAACTTTAGATTACGTCATCGTAAAAATCCCACGCTGGAACTTTGATAAATTTAAAGGCGCCAACAAAGAGCTTGGTTTACAGATGAAATCTGTGGGCGAAGTAATGGGCATCGGCCGCAGCTTTATTGAAGCGCTGCAAAAAGCTTGTCAGAGTCTGGAAATTGGCCGCGCAGGTTTGGGTGCAGATGGAAGACAAAGCCGAAACCTGGAAGAAATTATGCACAGCCTGGAGCATCCGAGCTGGGACAGGTTGTTCCACATTTACGACGCTTTGAGTTTGGGCGTTCCGATAGAATCTGTTCGTAAAGTAACTAAAATTGACCGGTGGTTTTTAAACCAGATACAAGAAGTTGTTAACCTGGAAATTGAACTTCGACGTTACTCATTAAATAATATTCCAAAAGATTTCTTCTTCACTCTAAAGCAAAAAGGATTTTCTGATGCGCAGATTGCTTACGTTTTGCAGCATATAAGCGAGGAAGATGTTTACCAGCGCCGCAAAGAATTAGGGTTGCACCGTGTTTACAAAATGGTTGATACTTGCGCGGCGGAGTTTCAGGCAAAAACGCCTTATTACTATTCTACTTATGAAGGTGAGAACGAATCCATTCCTTCCGAAAAGAAAAAAATAATCGTTTTAGGTTCCGGCCCAAATAGAATTGGTCAGGGAATTGAATTTGATTACAGTTGCGTACATGGATTATTGGCTGCAAAAGAATGCGGTTACGAATCCATCATGATCAACTGCAACCCGGAAACGGTTTCTACTGATTTTAACATGGCTGATAAATTGTACTTTGAGCCGGTTTTCTGGGAACACGTCCGTGAAATTATCGAACTGGAGAAACCCGAAGGTGTGATCGTTCAGCTTGGTGGACAAACAGCTTTGAAAATGGCCGAAAAGCTGCATGAGCAGGGTATCAAAATCATTGGAACGAGTTATGATAATATGGACATTGCCGAAGACCGCGGCCGTTTTTCCGATCTGTTGAAAGAATTGGGCATTCCATATCCAAAATATGGTGTAGCCGAAAGTGCAGAAGAAGCTTTGGTTGTAGCGCATCAGGTTGGTTATCCGGTTCTGGTTCGGCCAAGTTATGTTTTGGGCGGACAAGGTATGAGCATTGTAATTAATGATGAAGACCTGGAAAAAGCCGTAGTTAACCTGCTGAAAAACCTCCCTGGAAACCGTGTTTTAATTGATCATTTTCTGGATCGTGCGGAAGAAGCAGAATCAGATTCGATTGGTGATGGCGAAGATGTGCATATCATCGGTTTGATGGAACATATTGAACCTGCCGGTATCCATTCCGGTGATTCGAGTGCCGTTTTGCCGCCGTTTAATTTGTCAGACAATGTGATCCGTCAAATGGAAGAACATACCATTAAAATCTCCAAAGCATTAAATGTGATTGGTTTGTTGAATATTCAGTTTGCCATTAAAAATGAAGAGGTTTTTGTGATCGAAGCCAATCCACGCGCTTCCCGGACTGTTCCGTTCATCGCAAAAGCTTATGATGTGCCTTACATCAACATTGCCGCTAAAATTATGTTAGGTGCTAACAAACTGAAAGACTTTACGATTGAAAGAAAACTGCAAGGTTATGCCATCAAAGAACCGGTTTTCTCTTTTGATAAATTCCCGGAAGTGAACAAAGAATTAGGCCCGGAGATGAAATCAACCGGGGAAGCCATTCGTTTCATCCGTGATTTGGAAGACCCTTATTTCCGTCATCTGTACAAAGAAAAATCGATGTACCTGAGTAAATAGCCATGCTGTTTTTACCGGCATAAAAAAACCACGTTCTGAATAATAGAACGTGGTTTTTTGCTTGATAAAAGAAGCATCAGTTCATTAACTGAACACCTTTTGCCGCAATATGATAACTACCGGCATCTGCACTTCCTTTGTTGTTGCCTACGCCTGTTCCTTCGGTAGAGGTATATTGTTTGGAAATCACACCATCGATCAACACAGTTTTACCAACTAAATCTTGCGGAAATTTATATCCTGCTTTCTGAAAACCAACAGGAATTACTTTACCAGTGTTATCTTTTATCATAAGCGTTTCGCCATTTTTAGCAACTGCTGTTACCTTAGCAGAAATGGTTGAAGTGATTGATGGCCGCGTACCCATGTATTTTGTAAGATCACCAATTGGATGTGCTGTTTTTACGTCCACTTTTTCACCATAAATTTTGCCTTTTGGGGCGATGCTGACAGCCCCCGGCTGTGGCCTTGTACTGGTTTGGGCAGAAACAGTTAATGCGCTAAAAATAACGGCTATGGAAAAGATTGCTTTTTTCATGTTTTTTGGAGATCAGAATGAGCAAGCATAACCACTGAAAAAACAGATGGTTTTGATTTAGAAAAAGCATTTAGGATAATGATGGAAGTGCATTTTTAATCATCAGCAAAAACATCTTCCAAGTTTAATATAAAGCCTGGAAGAATTGGCGTAGTTACTTCAGCGTTAGCTGGCAGTAATTTTAAAGCTACATAAATCCCTTCCTGATTTAGAACATATTTTAGAAAGGTTTTTTGTTGAGGGGAAACAATCCAATATTCCTGTACGCCATTTTCTTCATAAACATCATATTTATTCTGTAACTCTGTTTTGTTATTGCCTGGAGAAAGGATTTCTACCACAATATCCGGTGCACCGATACAACCTGCTTTGTCAATTTTTCTTCGATCACAAACCACACAAATATCAGGTTGAACTACTGTAATTACATCTTCGTTCATCAATGATTTTTTGGTAAGACGAACATCAAATGGAGCAGGATATACTTTACACATTTTCCCTTTTAAATGATTTGCAAAAACTCTAGTTATCTCTGCAGCTATCTCCTGATGGTAGGAACTCGGTGCCGGGCTCATTTTAAAAATCCTGCCTTTAATTAGTTCAACCCTTTCTTCAAATTTCCATTGCAGGTAATCGGCGTAGTTGTAGGTTTTTGATAAATCCAGATCTGAAAATTGCATACTTCTTTTACTTGGTATAAATCTATAAATTTTACAGTTAATCAATAATGACAAAAAGCAATTAACCAAAAAGCAGTTGAAAAACTTCTTCAATCCGGCTGACGGCTTTTATTTCAATATTATATCTCGAAAAATCCAGTTGCTTTTTATTTTTTCCGGCTGCGGGAAGGTTGTATTTAGAGATGACGATCTGCTCGAAACCTAACTTTTCTGCTTCGGTGATGCGCTGTTCAATCCGGTTTACAGCGCGGACTTCGCCGGACAGACCTATTTCTCCGGCAAAACAGGTTTTAAAAGAAACCGGGATATCTTCGTGGGAAGAAATAATAGCCGCAGCCAAACCGAGGTCCATTGCCGGGTCTTCTACGCGGATGCCACCGGTAATATTTAAAAAAACATCTTTGGCACTCAACCGAAAACCACAACGTTTTTCCAGCACGGCCAGCAGCATATTCATCCGTTTATTATCAAAACCCGTAGCCGAACGCTGCGGCGTACCGTAAGGCGAAGCGCTTACCAAAGCTTGTGTTTCAATTAGCATCGGGCGCAAACCTTCCAGCGTGGCAGAAATGGTGATGCCGCTTAAAGCTTCATCGCGCTGCGACAATAAAATTTCGGATGGATTGGAAACTTCCCGCAAACCTTCGCCCAGCATTTCGTAAATTCCTAATTCAGAAGAAGAACCAAAACGGTTTTTGATCGTGCGCAATATCCGGTAAACGTGATGCCGGTCGCCTTCAAACTGCAAAACCGTATCCACCATGTGCTCCAAAATTTTCGGCCCGGCAATCATGCCGTCTTTGGTGATATGTCCGATCAGGAAAACCGGTGTAGCCGTTTCTTTGGCAAAACGCATCAGTTCGGCGGTACATTCCCGAACTTGGGAAACGCTTCCGGGAGTAGATTCGATATGCGCCGAATGCAGGGTTTGGATCGAATCAATAATTACCAAATCTGGTTCGATCTGCTCAATTTGCTTAAAAATATTTTGGGTAGAAGTTTCCACCAAAATGTACGGGTTATTAATTTTAGTGGTAAAAGAAGCACTGATCCGTTCGGAACGCATCTTGATCTGCCGGTCGCTTTCCTCGCCGGAAACATAAAGCACTTTGATGCCCGGCATAATCAAGGCCAATTGCAGCATCAACGTAGATTTGCCGATCCCCGGTTCGCCGCCAATTAAAATCAAAGACCCGCCAACAATCCCTCCGCCCAAAACACGGTTCAGTTCTTTGTCCGGCGTAATTAAACGGTCTTCTTCCGAAAAAACAATATCTGAAACCGGAACGGGTTTGTTGGAACGCTGCAAACTGCTGGTGGCCGGCTTCCATTCGGGCACAGTGGTGTTAGGCTTTTCAATTACTTCTTCCACAAAAGTATTCCATTGCCCGCAAGACGGACATTTACCCTGCCATTTTGGTGTTTCAAAGCCGCAGCTCTGACAGAAATAAGCACTTTTGCTTTTAGCCAATTTTATTTTGTAAGATTATAGGATTTTTAAATGATTACAGGATTGAATAAATAAGCGTTTGAAAAGATCAACGATAGCTAAACAACTTATTTAAGTATACAAATTACGGTTTCTTTTGCAAAGAAAACACCGATAAAAACAGCATCATGATAAAAGGTTTACGATTTTACAATGCCTGTACATTTTGTAAAACCGTAAACCCTGAATGAAATTGAAGAATATTACAGTTTAATCTCTTCTTCTTTGGAAGACAAGAAATGAAACTCGTTCATGGTATAATTAGCCATACTTTTAACCTTGATCCATTGATGGTAATGGAAATACCATTGCATCTGTTTATTGTAGATGCCGCGTTTGATGTAAGCTTCGATAAAAGGGTGTACACAAAGGGTAATCCCTTTTTCATTTTGTTCCTGCAAAACATAATTGAGGTTGTTCTCGATGTCGTCCAACAGTAAAACACTTGGCCGGACAGTACCGGTGCCATGGCAGGTTGGGCAAATTTCGGAAGTAACAATGTTCATTTCCGGGCGGACACGTTGCCGGGTCAACTGCACCAAACCGAACTTGCTTGGCGGCAAAATAGTATGTTTTGCCCGGTCGAGCCGCATTTCATCACGCATAAATTCAAAAAGGTCTTTGCGGTTGTTGGGGTTGTGCATATCGATAAAATCAATCACCACAATACCGCCCATATCCCGCAAACGCAATTGCCGCGCAATTTCTTTAGCTGCTTCTTTATTTACCTGAAAAGCATTTTCTTCCTGGTTTTCTTTACTGGCTGTGCGGTTGCCGCTGTTTACGTCAATCACATGCAAAGCCTCTGTGTGTTCTATAATCAAATAAGCCCCGCCCGGCAAGTTGACTGTTTTGCCAAAAGCAGATTTAATCTGTTTGTCGATACCAAAGTTCTCAAAAATAGGAACGCTGTTTTTATATAGTTTTACTATTTTTTCCAGGTCTGGAGAAATTTCTTTTACATACGAACGTATTTCTTCAAAAATAGACTGATCATTTACAGTGATACTTTGAAAATCATTGTTCAGCAGGTCCCGCAATAGCGTTGAAGTGCGGTCAATCTCACCCAGTATCTTTTTCGCCGGTTCTGTTGCAGGCAAACGCGTCATGAACATTTCCCATTTGGCAACCAGGTCCAGCAAATCCTTTTGCAGTTCCTCTACGCCTTTATCCTCAGAAACCGTACGGATAATTACACCGAAATTTTTGGGTTTGATGCTTTCTATAATCTTGCGCAACCGGGTACGTTCGGTATTGCTTTTGATTTTTTTGGATATAGAAACAGCATCCGAAAAAGGCACAAGCACAACATACCGGCCTGCAATAGACAGATCGGAACTCAGCCTCGGCCCTTTTGTAGAAATCGGTTCTTTTGCTATCTGAACCGGTATCAACTGGTTTTTACTTAAAATATCAGATATTTTACCGGATTTGGTAATATCCTTTTCAAGCTCAAAATGATCCAGCAGTTTTGATTTGTAACTTCCGCCATGAACTGTCTTAGCCAGTTTTAGTAAAGACTGTACCTGCGAACCCAGATCAAGGTAATGCAGGAAAGCATCCTTTTCATAGCCCACATCAACAAAAGCAGCATTTAAACTGGGCATGATCTTTTTTATCCGCCCAAAATAAATGTCGCCAACCGTATAGTTGTTGTTGATCTGATCTTTATGAAGCTCTACAAGCTGCTTATTTTGCAGCAAAGCAATGGTTGCACCAGCCGGGGAAGCATCGATAACTAATTCTTTTATCAACTACTTACTCCTTATCAACGGAAAAACCGTTATATTAAAAATATCAGGTAAACTATCAGAAAAATAAGAAAAGGCACCCTGTAAATACAAAATGCACTAACCTTAAAAAGTAGGACTTACTTCTTTTTATGTCTGTTTTTTCTCAAACGTTTTTTGCGTTTGTGGGTGGCCATTTTATGGCGTTTTCTTTTTTTACCGCTTGGCATAATTTCTTTTTGATTAGGTTATTTAATTTTTTAACTCTTTAATATACTCGTCCATTTTTTGACCGAATGCAGGATCGCCTGCCAATCCCTTGCACTTCTGGTAAGCTGTTATAGCTTCCGGTTTCATGCCCAATTGTTTGTAGCTTTCTGCCAGGTAAAAGTATGGCTCAAGTTCCGGCTTTTGCGCAACCACATTTTTAAACCTTTCTACTGCTTTTTCAAACTGGCCGGATTTCATCGAAAACAAGCCCAGGTTTAAATTCGCTTTCAGGTTTTTAGGCTCTTTGGCAACTACACCTAACAATAAGGAAATACCAGCCATCGGGCTGGGGGCGCCGCCGTTTACATAAGCAATGCCCAAACCAGTTTGTGCATCCAAATTTTCTGGTGCTATTTGCATCGCCTTTTTAAAGGATTCTACTGCATTGATAATAAAGGCAGGTTTTGCTACGGTATCCTGTGTCAGCTTGTACGCATCGTTGAAATGATCACCGGCACTCAACCAGTTTTGCAAAGTATTTTCTTTTCTGGCGATGGATAAATAATAAAAGGCGCCCGGGGCCGGTACATTTAAATCATCCCAGGTATGGACCAGGTCTTTTTCAATCGGCAACCTCTCCGGATCAGAAGCAGCATTCTTAAGCTGAGCTTCTTTATCCGTTATTTCTGTCTGCATTTGCGCCGTCAGCAGCTTTTTTGCAGCCTTTGCTACATATTCTTCATTAATATCCGCGGAAGCAGCCGATGCCGAAGCCTGATTTGGCGCGGAACCAGGTTTGCTGCGTTCTTCTTTCGGCCGGATCAAGCCTTTTACCGGTAAAGAGATTAAATAGGTCATCATTGCAACAATTATCACAACTACGCCTATCTGCTTCTTTTTCATTACAAAAAGTTATTTGTCAGATTTTGTTTTGTTTCCGGTGCGGACTTTCTCTACAAAAGTTTTTGCAGGTTTAAAGCTCGGGATAAAGTGTTCCGGGATAATAATCGCTGTGTTTTTAGAAATATTCCTTGCTGTTTTTTCAGCTCTCTTTTTCACCACAAAACTACCAAAGCCACGCACGTAAACATTATCACCGCCAACCATCGCCCCTTTTACCACCTTAAAAAAGGCCTCCACCGTTTCCTGTACATCTACTTTTTCTATCCCGGTCTTTGTAGAAATTTCAGATATAATCTCTGCTTTAGTCATCTGCTATCTGTTCTTGTTTAATTGTAACACTTAGTTGTTTTGGGGTTGCAAAAGTATTGCTTTAAAACGAAACAGCGAAGAAAAAACGATTTTTTTTATTTACACATCTGCCTAAAAATGATTTGGTTAAGGTTTTGGCTAAGTATTTTTGTAGGATGAATTGGAGCGATGAAATACAAAACTGGTATCTGCAACATAAACGGGACTTGCCTTGGCGCAACACTACTGATGCCTATACCATCTGGCTTTCTGAAGTGATTTTGCAGCAAACGCGGGTAGGACAAGGTATGCCTTACTTCTATCGTTTCCTGGAAAAATATCCCGATGTTATCGCTTTTGCCCAAGCTTCGGAAGACGAAATCCTGAAGCTTTGGCAAGGTTTGGGCTACTATTCGCGCGGACGGAATATGCTGGCAACAGCACGACAGATCCAGGAAAATAACCAGGGGATTTTCCCAACAACTTATCAGGAACTGATCAAACTGAAAGGGATTGGCGAATACACAGCCGCTGCCATTTCTTCTTTTGCTGCCGATGAAGCCAAAGCTGTCGTTGACGGCAATGTCTATCGAGTACTGGCCAGGTGGTTTGGCGTGGAAAAACCGATCAATTCGCCAAACGGAAAAAAACTTTTTCAGCAACTGGCCGATGAGGTTTTAGACAGAAAACATCCCGGCCAGCACAACCAGGCGATGATGGAATTTGGGGCGATGCTTTGCAAACCCAAAAACCCGGACTGCAGCATTTGCCCCGTGCGCGAAGCTTGCAATGCCTATCAAACCAACCGCATTAATATATTGCCTGTGAAAATTAAAACAGTCAAAATACGGGAACGTTATTTCAATTATTTTTTAATCACCGATCAAAACCAACTTTTACTTAATAAAAGAAGCATCGATGATATTTGGGCGAACATGTACGATCTGCCATTGATCGAAAACCAGACTTATATTCCTGTTGAAGCATTATCGGCATTGCCAGAATTTAAATGCCTTTTTGGTGGTCAGGCCGTGATCATTTCTACTTCGCCTATCCGCAAACATATCTTGACGCACCAACGGATTTATGCACATTTTATTCATTTGCAAATTAGTCCCAAAGAAATCAACCTGCAACCCTCCTGGTTTTTTACTTCTTTTGATTCTTTAAAGACGTTGGCTTTACCCAAAATCATTTACCAGTTTTTAGATGGATTTCATCACAGCAACGGTATGCAGGCCCGTCTGCTGTTTTAATTAATATTTATGCTGATAAAAGAAGTATTTAATATGAAGTTGTTTGGATTTTTACGATGCTCCGTGAACTAAATACATGATCCAAAAAAAGTTTTACCTCGGCAAATATCTGTAATATCTAATTTTAAATCACATGCTTCTTTTACCATATAAAAAAAGGCTGCTTTCTATAAAGATGAAAACAGCCCTTTTGATAAAAACACAATTCATTACAGTTTGGCTTCTACGCCATATTTTCCGGCGAATTTCCGGTACAATTGTTTATGCAGGTTATCCAAATTAATGCTGCGCCCTTGTATAAAAGCTGTTTCCACATTGATCGTGATCATATCCAGCGCATCACCTTTTGAAATAAAAAGCGTGGCATCTTTGCCTACTTCCAGGCTTCCTGTGGTTTGATCAATCCCTAAAATTTTAGCGTTGTTTAAGGTGATCATCTGTACGGCCTGTTCTTTTGTCAAACCATAACCCACAGCCTCCCCGGCTTCAAACGGCAAGTTGCGCTGCCGCCAGAAACCAATTCCGGTTAAACCATAAAGTACGCCTGCATCCTGCAAAATTTTTGGTAGTTTATATGGCAGATACACATCGTCTTCGTCCTTATCCGGCAAAGTTTGTGTTTCCCTGATAATTACCGGCACATTATTTTCTTTCAAAATATCTGCAACCAAATAAGATTCTTTTCCGCCAACGATTACTTCTTTTATGCCATATTTCTTGGCGAACGTAACAGCCTGAATAATTTCTTTGGCACCGTCCGCATTTACAAACAATTTTTTGGTTCCGTTGAATAAACCCTTCATGCCTTCAAAACGCAGGTTGGTTACTTTAGACTTTGGCATTTCTGCATACGCTTTGGCTTCCGTAAAATAACTGTTTAGGTTATCTATGATTTTCTGGACACGTTCTGCCGGAGTTTCCTGCGTAGCGGCTGCTGCAACTGGCGCGCCTCTTCTTGCGCGGGCAGCACGGGCAACCGGCCAGTTTAGGTGTATGCCAATATCTGTTTTGTAAGCCGCATCCTGCCAGTTCCAGGCATCTAATTGGACTACAGAAGATTGCCCGGATATAATCCCGCCTTCCGGCGTTGGCTGCGCCAATAGAACACCGTTGGAACGAACGGTTGGGATCACTTTAGAATCGGTATTATACGCAATCAAGGAGCGGACATTTGCGTTAAGATCACCTACTTCTTCATTATCGATCGTCGCCCTCACCGATTCAAATTCTACCAGGCCAAGTGTAGTGACCGGCACAATAAAACCCGCATAAAGCTGCTTGCCATTTGCTGAAATTACCTCGCTAAAAGAAGCATTAGGCGCAGTGCCGCTGCCGATAGCCGTAATTTTACCTTTATCAAAAGCGATATAACCGTTCTCGATGACTTGTCCGTTGCCCACATGTATCGTAGCACCGGTAATTAAAATGGGTTTGGACTGAGGTTTTGCGGGAGAAATATTGGCCTGGCCAAAAGCAAGGGCCGTCCCCAGCATTAGTCCGCCTAAACTTAAAAATATTCTTTTCATGGTGATCTAAGGATTAATGTTGATTCTGTTCGACTCCGGTTTGTTTAACCACAAACTGATCTTCTTCCAGCGTTTCGCACTGGTACAAGCGCCTGCGCTGCAAGTTTGGCCTCTGTGCATTCGTACCTGCATTTTTGGCTTCGATCATTTTCTGGATGATTCGGCCTTCATCCGCTTTCATCGCTTTTTGTTTGGCCGCATCCTGCTCGTAATCCCAATATGGAATGCCATCCACATAAGTTTTCTCAGCAACAGCATAAATAGACAAAGGATCAGCAGACCATAAAACCAAATCAGCGTCTTTGCCCGGTTTGATACTACCGATGCGGTTATCTACGTGCATCATTTTAGCAGGGTTTAAAGTAACTAATTTCAGCGCATCTTCCTCGCTCATCTGCCCGTAAGCGACTGCTTTTCCGGCTTCCTGGTTCAAGCGGCGCGCCATTTCTGCATCATCAGAATTGAAACCGGTTAAAACACCAACTTCATGCATCAGCTTGCCGTTGTATGGGATAGCTTCTGCAACTTCCATTTTATAAGCCCACCAATCCGAAAAAGTAGAACCCGCAATGTTATGCGCTTTCATTTTATCAGCTACTTTGTAACCTTCCAGAATGTGGGTAAAAGTGTTTATTTTGAAACCCATGGAATCTGCCACGTGCATCAGCATATTGATTTCCGACTGTACATAAGAATGACAGGTGATATGGCGTTTATCGTTGAGGATTTCCACCAAAGCATCCAACTCCAAATCACGCCGAACAGTATTTCCTTTTACTGCACGCGCCGCTTTATATTCTTTTGCACGGGTAAAAGCATCAACATAAACCTGTTCCACGCCCATTCGCGTTTGCGGAAAACGTACATTGGCCGCACCAAAAGCTGCCGAAGAGTTGCTTTGCTTTACGTTTTCGCCTAATGCAAATTTGATGAAGCTAGGGCTGCCTTCAAACTTCATTTGATCGGGCGTAACGCCCCAGCGATGTTTAATCAGTTGCGTTTGACCGCCAATAGGATTGGCCGAACCATGCAGAATATGAGAAGTGGTTACGCCGCCAGCCAATTGCCGGTACAGTTCTATATCTTCTGAATTCAAAACATCTGCAATCCGTACTTCAGAAGTAACTGCTTGGCTGCCTTCATTAATACCACCGGTTGCCCCAATATGCGAGTGCTCGTCCACAATTCCGGCTGTAATTTGCTTGCCTGTTGCATCAATTACTTTGGCGCCTGCAGCAGATAAACTTTTGCCTACTGCTTTTATCTTACCATTTTCAATCAATACATCCGTGTTTTTTAAGATACCGTCTTTTTCATTCGTCCAAACAGTTGCGTTTTTGAACAGCACCGTTTCTGCCTTCGGGATTTGTGCATTGCCAAAGGCCATGAACGGATAAATGACCGGGCCAACGTTGGTATTGGGTTTAGGTGTTGGGCGAGTTGGCTGTGTACTTGCAGCACCGGAGTAAGTTGCTGTCCACTTTGTTATAGTTCCATCCGGAAGAACGCCTTCACCGCGTAAAGTAACCGGTGACAGACCAGCAATATAGCCGCTTAAACGAATATTTCCTGCAGGTTTATTTTTCAAGTCGAAGTAAATACATACCTGATCGCCGGTACGAATAAACGTTCCTTGTGCACGCGTACTGTCTGCACCTGCACGATCAGCAGCAACCGTATAAGTTCCGGGCATTCCGCCCACTTTTAAAGTTATGGCGGATAAGCCGTCCCCTGTTAAATTATAAGTTCCGCGGAGATCGGCCACATCCATTTTGGAAACTACATACTGACGGCCTTCAATCCAGTTTTCATAAATTACATTGTCTTTTTTAAAGATTCCGGATGAAGTAATAATAAAGTTGGCCATTTTACCTTTTGCCAATGTGCCTACTTTATTAGCGATCCCCAGCATTTCTGCCGGCGTAACGGTTACTGCTTTTAACGCCTGTTTTTCAGTAAGTCCAAAATCTATTGCCATACGCAGGTTTGTCCAGAAATCACGGGCATTATCCAGATCATACGCCGTAATGGCAAAACGGATTCCCGCCTTTTCCAAAGCGGCCGGATTGGTTGGTGCCAGTTCCCAGTGTTTCATTTGCTCGTAACTGATATTGCGTGAATCAAAGGGATCGGTTACATCATAAGGCGCAGGAAAATCCAGCGGAATAATAAAGCTGGCCCCGGTAGCTTTCATTTCATTGATCCGCTGGTATTCTTTTCCGTCTGATTTATAGATATAAACTTTACCAAACTCCTTTGCAATTTTAGCTGCGCGCAAAGTGCTTTGCGGATCTGTTACTTCAAAAATCTGTGGTAAACTTTGCGTCCGGTTAAATTCGTTCAAAGAAATATTGTATTCTGATTGCTGGTTTTTGTACCAGGCAGCATCGTAATAAGTCTGGCGGACCAGGGCAATCACACCCATTAATGAAGTTGGATAATTAGTTGCAGCCGTACCTTTACTAAAAGAATAATGCGCCGCAGCCTGATCGTTCAGCATCACTTCATTGTCGCGTTCATCGCCCAAAGTTACTGCCACCGATGTTCCGCGGGCAATGCCATCATGGATAAAAGATTGGACAGCACCAAAACCATTTTTCTTGAAATCAATAGCCGTTGTAATGTTAACATGAAAAACAGCTTTCGCATTCATCTCTGGTTTAATGGCTTCATTCCAGCCGTAAGCCCCGGGTTTGGTAGAAACCGGCGTGTTTGTACGGTTAAAACCGCCGCCACCAGGGCCACCGGCACCAAAAGCCTGGCGCGGTGCTTCGGGCATACCATAAGTAGTATAAGCATCCACCAAACCGGGATAAATGTATTTTCCTTTCAAATCAACGGTTACATAACCTTTTGGAATACGTATGTTTTGCCCGACTGCTTCGATCAGCCGGTCTTTGATCAGCAAAGTACCGTTCGTAATGGTTTGATCGGCACTGGTAATAATTGTTGCATTGGTAAAAGCATATTGCCCCGGCCGGATATCCCAGGTACCATTTACAGGATAAGTTTCCTGGGCACTGGAATATTTAAAAGCAAGCAGGACAAAACAAAAAAGTAAGATTTTTTTCATTCTGACAAGGGTTTTTTTTTAAATATATCAAAAACCACCTGCCGAAAACAAATTGTAACCTTTAATTAATGTTATTGTTACAAAAACCAGCAAAGTCGAGCCATATTAAATTACCTGTATATTTGCATCAAACAAAATACTTCTTCTATGTACCCTTTTTTCAAATATTTACACTCTGGTTTGCGCTATATCGTACTGATTTTAGTGGTACTGGCAATTATTCAGACACTCTTAGGTTGGCTTGGTAAAAAAACTTACACCGAAGGCAACCGAAAACTAAACCTTTTTGCTTTGATATCGGCGCATACGCAACTAATCATAGGTTTGGTCCTGTACTTTTTAAGCCCATTGGTACAGTTCTCTAAAGCAACGATGAAAGACGCAACCGCACGGTACTGGACAGTAGAACATATCACCATGATGATCATTGCCATTGTCCTGATCACCGTTGGATATGTGCGTTCTAAAAGAGCTTTATTGCCCGAAAAAAAGCATTTTAATATCTTTGTTTTCTATCTTTTAGCTGTAATAATTGTAATCGTTACACTTGTTCTAAGCCATCGCGGTGTTTTGGGAATGTCAGTTTGAAAAATAATTTACAAATAAATTTGATATTTCATTTTTCTTTCTAATTTTGTTACATAATGATCGATCAAAACCATATCAACGCCTGGCAAAATCTTCCCAAAAGAGAAGCTGGTCGGTGTTTTTGATTTTTCCCACCTAATCAATTATAAACCTAATATGAACCCGGCACGTAAACGCGCCGGGTTTTTTAATGATATAATGAAATATAAATTAACTTCTGCCTACAGAAAACTTTTAGCCGATACGGCCACGCCAGTAAGTATTTATTTAAAGCTGCGCGATGTTTTTCCAAATAGCTTGTTGCTTGAAAGCTCGGATTACCACAGCCGTGAAAACAGCATGAGTTACATTTGCTGCGAACCAATCGCCGGAATGGCGCTGCAAAACGGAACCATGACCAACCAGTATCCAGATGGTACGCAGCAGGAATTTACACCCGGAACATTTGATGTGGTTACCCATATTGAAGCTTTTCTGGAGAGTTTTGAAACTACTGCTGCCCCGTTAAAAATCACTTCCAACGGTTTGTTCGGTTATTTTTCCCATGAAATTGTAGAACATTTTGAAACCATCACCCTAAAAAAAGAAGAAGACCGGCGCGGGATCCCGGAAATGCAATACTTCGTTTACCGGTATATTATTGCAGTCGATCATTTTAAGAACGAGCTGTATATTTTTGAGAACCAGTTGGAAAACGATCCTCAACCTTCTGGTTTGGAACGCATCCAATACTTGATCCAGAATAAAAACTTCCCCGAATATCATTTTAATTTAAACGGAGAAGAAAGCTCTAACCTGAAAGATGAAGAATTTATCGGCATCGTCGAAAAAATGAAACAGCACATTTTGCGCGGCGATGTTTTCCAGATTGTTCCTTCCAGGAGTTTCAGCCAGCCTTTTCAGGGTGATGAATTTAATGTTTACCGCGCGCTCCGTTCCATCAACCCTTCGCCGTATTTGTTTTATTTTGATTACGGCAACTTTAAAATTTTTGGTTCCTCGCCCGAAGCACAAATCACCATCAAAAACAGGATTGCCACGATTTATCCGATTGCCGGGACATTCAAACGTACCGGCGATGATGAAAAAGATGCACAATTAGCGCGTGCTTTGGAGAATGACCCGAAAGAATCTGCCGAACATGTAATGCTGGTAGATCTCGCGCGAAACGATTTGAGCCGGCATTGCACCAACGTTGAAGTGAAAGCTTTTAAAGAAGTGCAATATTATTCGCACTTGATCCATTTGGTTTCGCGCGTTACCGGCAAGATCAAACCTGGCGTTCCTTCATTTAAAGTGGTGGCCGATACTTATCCCGCCGGTACTTTAAGCGGTGCACCAAAATTTCGTGCCATGGAACTGATTGATGCTTACGAGAAAGGCAAAAGGAGTTTTTACAGCGGGGCAATCGGATTTTTGGGTTTCAACGGCGATTTTAATCATGCCATTATCATCCGGTCTTTTTTAAGTAAATCAAATGTGCTACATTACCAGGCCGGAGCCGGAATTGTGGCAGATTCTGTACCGGTGAGTGAATTGAACGAAGTTAATAATAAAGTGGCCGCTTTACGGAAAGCATTAGAAACAGCCGAAGAAATTTAACCGATAAAAGAAGTATCAACATGAAAAACCCGAAAATTTTAATCATTGATAATTACGATTCTTTTACCTACAACCTCGTTCATTTGGTCAATGAGCTTGGGTTGGAATGTGAAGTTTGGCGCAACGATCAATTCAAGCTGGAAGATGTGGAAGCTTTTGACAAGATCATTTTATCGCCCGGGCCAGGAATTCCATCAGAAGCCGGTCTGCTGTTAAAAGTGATCGAAACGTATGCGCCAACTAAAAGTATTTTCGGTGTGTGTTTAGGACAGCAAGCTATTGCAGAAGTTTTTGGCGGAGAATTATATAATCTTGGCCGGCCGATGCATGGTTTGGCAACACCGATAAAAGTGACCGACTTGGAAGAAAAGCTATTTGCCGGACTGCCGGAAACGTTTAATGTTGGCCGCTATCATTCCTGGGCAGTTGTAGGAAAAGGTTTGCCTGAGGAAATCCTGATCACCGCGGTTGACGAAAAAGACAATTCAATTATGGCTTTACGGCATAAAACATATGATGTCCGCGGTGTGCAGTTTCACCCGGAATCAGTGCTGACAGAGCACGGAAAACAGATGATGCACAATTGGCTAACCAGTACAGATGAGAAAATAAACCCGGATTTGGTAGCTAACCATTTTATAAAATTATAAGCAGCATTACTGAGAAAAGCTCATTTATGGCAAATATTTTAAATCAGATCGTTGCCCGCAAAAAGACAGAAGTCCAGGCTGCAAAAAATAAAAATTCTTACACTAAACTGGAGGAATCAGAATACTTTAACAGACAGCCGTATTCGTTCCGCGAATTTTTATTGGATACTTCCCGAACTGGGATTATTGCCGAGTTTAAGCGGAAATCCCCATCCAAAGGAATCATTAACGATCAGGTTAAAGTTAAAAAAGTAACGCAGGCTTATGCTGCGGCAGGTGCTTCGGCTTTGTCGGTTTTAACAGACCCTACTTTTTTTATGGGTAAAAAAAGTGATCTGGTCCAGGCGAGGCGTGCGAATCAAATCCCGGTTTTACGAAAGGATTTCATGATTGATGAATACCAGATCATCGAAGCAAAAGCATTGGGAGCAGATATTATTTTACTGATTGCGGCAATTTTATCTCCGCAGGAAATCAAAAGCATGGCTGCGTTGGCAAAAAACTTAGGATTGAGTGTTTTACTGGAAGTGCACAACTTGGAAGAACTGGAACGCAGTTTGAACCCGCAATTGGATGCCATCGGTGTAAACAACCGCAACCTGGCGGACTTTACCGTTTCGGTTGATACTTCTTTTACCCTTATAAAATCTATCCCAAAGGAATTTTTAAAGGTTTCTGAAAGCGCGATTTCCAATCCGGAAACTATCCGACAGTTAAAGGAAGCAGGTTTTAACGGGTTTTTAATTGGTGAGAATTTTATGAAAGAAGCTGATCCGGGAGAAGCGATGAAGGAATTTGTGGGGAAGATTAGCCCATAACAATTTTTTACATCGATTAGTAAATATCTTATATTCGTAAAAACTTAAAAATGGTTTAGTTATAACTAAACAAATGACTAAATTTGACCTTGTAGAAATAGAACAAGTAAATGGAAAAACACCATTTTTTAAGCTTAGCATAAATGGACATATACAATTTGATGGGTTTTACAAAGAATACATTAAAAATGGAAATTTTGAAAGCAGGTTTAAAGCTTGTTTTCAAATTATGAATTATGTTTCTGATGGACATTTAGTTCCTAATACTAAATTTCGAAATATCGAAAATCCAGAACCAGCCAAAGTACAGGAGTTTGAAATTAAAAAGGATGAAATCAGAATTTATACAATAAAGGTTGAGAAAGGCTTCGTTATTATTTTATGTGCTTATAAATCAAAAAAACAAAAAAAGGACATATCTGAGTTTCGATCAATCAAAAAAGCATTTCTTGATTCTTACAATCAAACATTTTGAGAACCATGATAACAAGAGAAGAATTATTAAAAAGCCCTGATTACTGGTTTGAAGCAGCACAAAATGATTTGTTTGCCGAAGTAAAACAATATTTAGATAAAGAGAATATTTCACAAACTGAATTAGCTGAAAAACTAAATGTTTCCAAGGGATATATTTCGCAAATTATGAATGGCAATGCCAATTTCACTATGAAAAAGTTAATAGCGTTTTTCATTTCAATAGGTCGGGTCCCACAAGTAGAATATTTAGATTTTGAAGAAGTAATAAAAAAAGATAAGATCAAGAAGGAACGTTTAAACTCTGATTTGAAAGGCGGGATTATTATTTCTAATAGATTTAAGAATTCTTTCTCAAATCCATTAGACATAAAAAAGGATGCTGAAAAGCGCCTTAAAAAACTCCCTTTTGAAATTAATTCAGAAATGGATGAGTCAGCAGCATAATATGTCATCAGAAAAGCAAGGTTTAAAAACTGGCATATTAAATATTCAAGACTTAGGTTTTCAGGTAAATATTTTTGAAGAGCCTAATACTGATGATATAGCTATCGGATACGACATGAATTTGTCTTTCAACGAGATTGAAAATTGGATTCAATTTATTATAGAGGTAGAATTTGTCAACAGTAAAAATCAAGTAAGAATTATATACTCAACAGTTCTATCTAAATTTTTTGTAGAGAATTTAAATCAATATTTTACAGAAGACAATGAAGCAATACAACTACCTCATCAAGGTTTAGAAACCTTGTTTGGATTAGCTTTTACACACACTAGAGCGATTTTAGCAAAAAACTTAGCGGGTACATCTCATAGCCATTTGTATATTCCTATTATTAATCCTACTATACTACTTAACAGTCTTTTAAAACAAGCTACTGATAGAATTATGGAGAAACCAAAATAGTGCCACCTACAAACATTTTATAATAAAATCTTTTTTTGCTTCCAACTTTATACCGATAAAAGAAGCATAGCTCAACTATGAAACAAAAATTTTATGATACTGCGGCCAAGCAGGAAAAAGCGGTTTTGGTAGGCATCATCACGCCTGGCGGAACGGAAGAAAAAGAACGTGAATATTTGGAAGAACTGGAGTTTTTGGTGGATACGGCCGGCGGTTTAACCATAAAAACTTTCACCCAGAAAATGCAGCGACCGGAACGCGCAACATTTGTGGGAACAGGTAAACTGGAAGAAATAAAAGCTTACGTCGTTTCTGAAGAAATTGATATGGTTGTTTTTGATGACGAGCTTTCGCCTTCGCAAATGCGGAACATTGAAACTGAACTACAGGTAAAAATCTTGGACCGAAGCAATTTAATCCTGGATATTTTTGCCGGCCGCGCGCAAACCGCGCAAGCAAAAGCGCAGGTAGAACTGGCACAATTACAGTATTTGCTGCCGCGATTGACCCGTTTGTGGACGCACTTGGAACGGCAAAAAGGTGGTATCGGGATGCGCGGGCCGGGCGAAAGCCAGATTGAAACCGACAGGCGTTTGATCCTCAACAAAATCTCTTTGCTAAAAGAAAAATTCAAGCACATCGACCGGCAAAACGAAACGCAACGTAAAAACCGTGTGGCATTGGTTCGCGTGGCATTGGTGGGTTATACAAATGTGGGGAAATCCACGATCATGAACATGATTTCCAAATCCGAAGTTTTTGCGGAGAATAAACTGTTTGCCACGCTGGATACAACTGTGCGAAAGGTAGTGATCGAGAACTTGCCTTTTTTACTTTCTGACACCGTTGGATTTATCCGAAAACTTCCGCATCATTTGATCGAGTGTTTTAAATCGACTTTGGACGAAGTGCGTGAAGCAGATGTTTTGATTCACGTCGTTGATATTTCCCACCCGAATTTTGAAGATCAGATTCATACCGTAACCGAGACGTTAAAAGATTTAGGTGCCACCGACAAGAAAATCATCACCGTTTTTAACAAGATCGATGCTTATCATCCGGCAAACATCAACCCGGAAGAACCGGAAACCACGCCAACGCTGGAAGAATTTGAGCAAAGTTGGATGGCCAAACATAACAGTCCGGCGATATTTATTTCTGCTTTGAACAAAGAAAATTTGGAAGATTTCAGGAAACTGCTGTACGATCAGGTAAAAGCAATCCATACCGAACGCTATCCATACGATCAGTTGTTGTACTGATGCTGTTTTTATGCCACAAAAAATGACAAGGACATCACCGGCGGTCATTTATATTTGAGCTTCCGTTATTACTGATAAAACCTTCCTCCAAATACGATTTGATTATGGAATCTAAAAGACAACAAAAGTTTGCCGGCGTGATCCAACAGGATTTGGCTACTATATTTCAGCGGGAAGGAATGAATTTTCTGCCCAATACTTTAATCACGATCACCAAAGTACGCACTACGCCCGATCTGGCCATTGCGCGTGTTTTTTTGAGCTTTTTTAACGTGGCAAATAACGAAACAGCTTTGCAAACCATCAAACTGCACGCTTCCGAAATCCGGTACAAATTGGGCAACCGCATCAAAGATCAGGTCCGTGTGATCCCGCAACTGGAGTTTTTTGTGGATGATACCAACGATTACGTAGATCGGATGGATAAGATTTTCGACAAAATCCACAAAGACGAAAACGAAAATTAAGCAGTTTTTATGCTGAATGAAAAGCATCAGCAATTTGCCGGTCTCTTGCAAAAACACGCGCAGGAGATTGGTAAAGTTGTTGATTTTGACCCACAGAAAGACAAATTGTTGCCTTTTGATTTTACGGCTTCCAACACCGGTTTAAGCACACAAACCGTTGCTGATACATCTGCTTTTTCAGCTTGGGTTGAAGATGCCCTCAACCAAAATAAGTGTAAATACGGCGTTGGCGGTTATTTTGAAAACCGGACTTTATATGCCAGAAGCTCGCATTTTAATACTTCAGACGAACCTCGAAGGCTACATTTGGGCGTAGATATTTGGGGAGAAGTGGGCACGGCTGTTTATGCTCCTTTTACCGGTAAAATTTATGGTTATGCGGACAACGATCATTTTGGGGATTACGGGCCGACGATCATCTTAAAACATCATTTTTATGGATTGACGTTGTTTGCGCTTTACGGACATCTCGACCGAAAATCATTGCAGGGTTTGTATCTTGGAAAAACTGTTCAGCAAAATGAAAAAATAGCGCGTTTTGGCAATTCCGCAGAAAACGGAAACTGGCCGCCGCACTTGCATTACCAAATTATGTTTGACATGGAAGGAAACCTGGGCGATTATCCCGGCGTTTGCAAGCTTTCTGAAAAAGAGAAGTATTTGCAGAATATTCCTGACCCAAACCTAATTCTTCGGTTTCCGATACAACCATAAGCTGTTTTTTTCGTTATTCTATTTCATTTAGGATCCAGAACCATGCTTTACCTTTTTATACTTTTTCAATCCGTTTTTTCTGCTTTTGCCCCTCAGGACCAGCCGCAATTTAAAGGCGGACAAAACGCTTTAAATAGTTTTTTGTCGCAAAACTTGATCTACCCGGATTTTTCCAAGCAAAACTGTATTTCGGGGACTGTTCAAATCAGTTTTAATATCGACCTGAACAACAAACCTGTTAATATAAAAGTGCAAAAGGGTTTTGGGATTGACTTGGATGATGAAGCGGTCCGTTTGGTAAAACTGACGGCCGGGAAATGGATTTTGCCGGCAAACCACGATTTGAACACCACTTTGGTTTTGCCGGTCAATTTCAATTTGAACGATTATCGCTGCAACAACAGGAGCCGGAACGATATGGAACAGGCCATTACTGCCTATAAAGCACGGGAAGCTTTGGCTGATGCGGTAACCAATTACTATAAAAATAAGTATCTGGGCAAAGCGGATACCTCCAAAGAGCCGGAAATACTGGCTTTAAAAAAACAATTGGGCTTTGATGATGAGTATGCAGACGAAGTGGTAAACCAGGCCAACCAGAAACTGAAACAAGGCGACAGCGAAGGTGCCTGCGAAGATTGGAACTTTGTACGCAACATCGGCAGCAATAAAGCGGATGCACAATTGGCCAAGTATTGCAAATAAGCTTCATCCAAAACACCAATTTTATAGTGTTAAAAGAAGCATTGTTGTCATTTCAGCCGTAGGGAGAAATCTTCTTTAAAGCGAAAGTTGTTACTTATATTTTTCAATTGAGGTTTCTCTCTTCGTTCGAAATCATAAAATACTTCTTTTACCACTATAATTCTACCTTTTGGTGCTGTTCCGGGATTTCCACTTCTTTAAAATTGTACGTTTTAATCCGTTCGGCAAAGTTTTGCTGCACTTTGTACCCGCCGTGCACCAAGAATATTTTCTTGACTTCTTTCGGGTCCTGGCAAGCTAAAAAATGAAGCAAATCTTCGTAATCACCGTGTACACTCATGGATTTGATCACTTTCACTTTGGCCATCACCTGGTATTCTTCCCCAAGAATACTGACCCATTGATCAAGTGGCCACCCAGTGATTTCGGTTCGCAATAACCAACCATCAGGATCGTGTTTTTATGGTTGTTGATGTTGTTTACCATCTTCAAATAAAAGTTCTTTTTTAATTTTTTAGTTGTGGAACTAAAATAATAGTTTTAATTTAGCTTTATGAAAAAGATCAAAGAACTGACCCGCGCGGAAGAACAGATTATGCAGATATTATGGCAACTGAAAAAAGCCTTTGTAAAAGAAGTAATTGAAGAACTGCCGGAACCAAAACCGGCTTACAACACCGTTTCCACTTTCATCCGCATTTTGGAAACCAAAGGCTTTGTCGGCCACAACTCTTTTGGCAAAAGCCATCAGTATTATCCGTTGGTGAGCAAGGAAGAATACCAGGTTTTTTCTGCGGATAAACTGCTGACCGGCTATTTCGACAACTCCGTGGAGCGCATGTTTTCGTTTATTGTGGAGAAGGAAAAGATCGACCTAAAAGAAGCAGATGAGATTTTAAAGCTGATTGAAAAACTTAAAAATAAATAAAACGATATGAACTGGTGGCACTATCTTTTACTGGCAAACCTGTATCTGGCGCTGTTTTACGGGTTTTATCTGTTGTTGCTGCGCAAAGAAACATACTTTATGCTTAACCGTATTTATCTGGTTTCGGCAGCAATGCTGTCTTTTTTTATCCCAATGATACAGTCGGAATGGGTCAAAAACCTGTTTATCACCCAAAAAGTGCAGCAAACCATTTATTATATTGATCCCGGTTTTGTTTATCAGGTTTCGCCCGCAGAAAGCGGTTTTACCATTTCCCAATTTTTTACGGTGGTTTATTGGCTGGTTTCGATGCTTCTTTTAGCACGGTTATTTTATCGTTTTGTTAAGTTGAAAAGGTACATGCAATCGGAAGAAACCGGCAACGCTTTTTCTTTTTTCGGAAAAGTTAAAGTAGATGAAAACCTCCCGCAGAAAGAAATCATCGAGCAACACGAACAGGTTCATGTGATGCAGTTTCATTCTGCGGATGTGCTTTTGTTTGAAGCCTTGACCATCCTCAACTGGTTTAACCCGGTAATTTATTTCTACCGGAAATCCATCAAACACAACCATGAGTTTATTGCAGACCGCAACGCGATCAACTTCGGGGTTGGTAAATCTGATTATGCACTATTGCTGCTCAGCCAAACCATGAACGTGCAGCCCAATCATTTAGTCAACAGTTTTTTCAATCAATCTCTATTAAAACAGCGCATCATGATGTTACAAAAAAACCCATCTAAAAGAAGTGCGCTGCTTAAATATGGTTTATCGGCACCGCTTTTTGGGTTGATGCTGATCTTTACTTCGGCTACAGTGAGCGAGCAGAAAACGATTCGTAAGATTTCAGATCAAATCATTAGTGATTCACCAATATCAGATGTAGTAAAAGAAGTTGACAGCCAATTAAAGTCGCTTCCAAAACCGCCTTTTTCTTCAACAGTTATTATAAAAATAGAATCTGTATTAAAAGGAAAAATCGTCAATACCTTTGGTAAGCCTCTTGCTAATGTTAAAGTGTATGACAAACAAAACAACTTTAATACAACAACTGATGAAGATGGGGAATTTAAAATATCAGACTACTCTGAAGGAGCTGTTGTAAGTTTTACAAATACTGATTCAACTGTTTTGGTAAGAGCATTTGAAAACATTGCTGGAAAACTTCAAATCGTTGTAATTGAGGACAAGAAATCGGCAACAGCCAGAGCAAACATGCTTGTCGTAAAACCTTCTTCTGAACCTGGAGTCGTTAGTTTTGCAGCAGTAGAAAAACTTCCATCATTTCCGGGAGGAGAAGAAGGTTTTGCTAATTATCTGGCAAAATCAATCCGTTACCCAAAAATTGCGAAAGATGAAAAAATGCAAGGCCGGGTGACCATTTCTTTTATCGTAGAAAAAACCGGTAAATTAACTGATATTAAAGTGCTGCGCGATATCGGCGGCGGTTGTGGGCCAGAAGCTGTTCGTGTTTTATCCGAATCTCCTGCATGGAACCCTGGAATACAAAACGGAAAAAAAGTTCGTGTTGCTTATACCATGCCGATAAATTTCACTTTAGATGATGGAAAATCTTCTGATTCTACAAAAAAAACGCATATATCAGGAATTGTTGTTACAAATTACGTTGCTGCTGATTCTTCTAAACGAATAAAAGCAGTAAGAATTAATAGCAACACACCTTTTAACATAGCTTTAGTAATTATTGATGGAGTTGAAGCAAAAGGAATTGATCCGTGGGACAATATTAACCCAAATGATATTGAAAGTGTCACTGTTTTAAAAGATCCTTTAGCAATAGCTAAATATGGCGATAAAGGTAAAGATGGTGTCATTTTGATCACCACTAAAAAAGGTAAAAAAGCTACAGGCACAACCAAACCTTAATGCTTCTTTTACCGCATAAAAATCAGCATCGTAAACCAGTGCTGATTTTTTTATGCACTGTTTTATCCAACGATAGAACGACAACCATGAAGGTAGCCGTCCAGGCGCATGGGGCTGAATGCCGCCCGGAGGCGATCCGGCATTCTTGATTTTTTGGTTCTTTTGATCAAGCAAAAAGAACGGACAAGAAAAAACTTCTCGCTTTAAAGAAGATTCCTTTCTTCGTTCTAAATGACAGTACCAGAACCCGTAACTCACAACCCAAACCTGTCAACCGAAACCAGCCCCAACCCAAATGCTTCTTTTAGCACATATTTTCCATTGGCAAATTTCGGATTTTGGTAAGGGTTATTTTTGGTGAGGAACGGCCCGTCCAAATCGGCCCAATCACAAAGCGGGGCCAAAGCAGCAGCAGCTAACGTGGCGCAACTGGTTTCGCTCATGCAGCCAATCAGTGTTTTTAAACCCAATTCTTTTGCTTTTAAGATCATGCGGTGGCCTTCGTACATCCCGGCAGATTTCATTAGTTTCATGTTGATACCATGATAAACGCCTTTTGCTTTTTCTACATCTGCAAAACGCTGTACGGCTTCATCGCCCACAATCGCAACCGGACTGTTTTCAGTTAGCCAGGTGTTGCCGTCCAAATCGTTTCTGTCCATCGGCTGCTCAATTAGTTCCACGCCTTGCTCGTGCAGCCAGTAAATTTTGTCGAGTGCTTTTTGCCTGTCCGTCCAGCCCTGGTTGGCATCCACATAAAGCGGGACTTGGGTAACAGAACGGATGGCGCGAATGATTTCCTCGTCGTTATCTCTGCCTAATTTAATTTTGATCACCTTAAAAGAAGCTGCTTCCTGCGCTTTTTTGATCATTATTTCGGGCGTGTCAATCCCTAAAGTATAACTGGTCACCGGCATCAAATCAGGATCAGCACCGAACAATAGATAACAAGGTTTTTGTTCGATTTTCCCGGTCAAATCATGAAAAGCAATATCAATAGCTGCTTTAATATTCGGGTTTCCAGGCGAAAGACTATCTAAATAAGCCGTTACCTCATCCATTTTAAAAGGATGATGAAAAGCGTTCAGATCAACTTTTTGCAGGAAAGCTGTAGCTGTTTCTACGTTTTCGCCCATGTAAGGCACCATAGAAGCTTCTCCATGTCCAATCAAACCTTCATACTCTAATTTTAGCAATATTAAAGGTGTCCCGGTACGGGAAAATTTAGCAATCGTGAACGGATGTTTCAGTTCGAGCTGGTAAGGTTGGTAAGTCAGTTTCATGTTAAATCGGATAAAGCTAAAAAATCCCGGCCAAAATCATTTTCTATCTTTGAAGGATATGCAAACGGAAATTTATTTGCCTTTTGACCGCTTCAATTTTGGCAACCGCACCTGCTTCTTAACCGGCAAAGTTTTACAATCCGAAGAAGAAAAAATTCAGGTTTTCCCGGCCTGGCTGTTGGCCAAATACAACTTGTACGATCAGCCTTTTAAAATGCTGGATGAAAATTTCCCGACTTATAAAGATTTGAAGTTACCTTGCTCCGCAGAAGTAAATGAACTTTATTTAGAACCGCTGGAGGCAGAAATCAAAGCTGCTTTTGAGCAGGGCTTTGAAGCGGTAAAAGCTTTGGACGAATGGAAGCTGTTTATCTGGGCCGGTAAAATCATGTACGGCATTATTTTTAATGAGCTGCAATCTGCGATCAGACAACAATATACGGAAGGCCAGGGATTGAACATTTCGCAATCGCTGATGCACAAGTTTAGCCAATTGCATATTATGCTGCAGATGCTTCTTTTACCTATTGTTTTTGAGGATTTTAAACCGTTTAGTTTTTTTCTGTTTAAGATAAATCCTAAAACAGAAGAATTTAATTATCGGGATGAAATCAATTCCCTTACTTTTTCTTTGAGGTTGAAAGATTTTGGCTTCATTTTCTGTTTACAGGACAATGGCGCCAATACCGTTTACCACCAGGAAATTTTGGGGAAAATACAAGGGAAAACACTGCACCCGATCCAGTTTGAAGAATTTTGCGCAAGGATTTTTTACTCCGCTTACTTGTTTAACCGTTTGCCGGAATACAACCTCCTTCCCGTAAAAGAGAAAATTTATGTAGAAGCCATGCCGCTCCAAGGCCTAAGTGCCAAGCCTCTTTTTGATGAATGGAAAAACAAAGTTTACGGTCAGGTTTTAGAAAACTTTTGGAAGTCCTGGGGTTTCCTGCTGCTGGAGATCATTAAAAACCCGGAACAACCGATGAGCTTTTTGGTGGATAAAAACAGTATGTTTATCCCTGCGGAGGAGATTGAGCTGCCGGGATGAACAGATTGTTAAAATTTTTCTCTTTCTAAAAACAATTTGGCGGAAGTTTTAAATTCTTCTAAAGAAGTAAATTGTTTATCACATGTATTTGTAAGCCTGCTTCTGTCTTTTTTAGGAAGTTTTTCAAAATCTTCATTAACAACCCATCCTCGAAAATTCAAATTTGCTCTTTGATATTCAAGGCAACTGATTGTAGCAAGACGGGCTTTTGCTACATCTTTAACTCCAAATAAATATATGGGATGACCATTTGGAGAAAATGAATAATCTGCCTCTAAATCATCACGATTAGGGATTGGAAGTACCTTAAGTTTAGGATTAAATTCTTGAAGTTCTGAAATAACGAACTCGTCTAAAATTTCATAGAAAAGATTTTCAATTACTTCCCTTTTAAAATATCTCATACTACCAATTTTTGCATATGCTTGAGTTATATGCATAATATCAGTGTATAATGTATCCGATTTAGTTTTTAAACAGATGTTTCCATCTTCTTCAGACAGATCATTTTCTAAAATTATTTTTTGCAGAATTGCTTCTTTATTTTCTGTATCAATATCATAAGTATATGCTAATCGTTGAAGAGTTAAGCCATAGTCGCACAAAGTATATTCATTATTACCTTTAGAGGTAATAAAAAGGTCAATCATATCACCATCTTCATGGTAAATAGGGATATTGAGTTGATAAATACCTGGCCTTTTTTGTTTAACAGATATGCGATTGTTAAATTCTTGTTCTATCTGTTTTATAATCTTTTCCATCAGTATTATTAATTAAACAAATCTGTTTGGCCTGTTGGTAGAGGAAAATACTTTTGCCTATCAGTAGGGACAATATTAATATACTTAACAAAAAACTGAATTGCATCCTCTAAAGTAGAGTACTCATTAGTCTGCTTGATATTTTTTTCTGCTTTATTTCCATTATTTATATCTTCTGCAATCACTGTATGAATATGACATACAGCGTGATGTAACTCTTTAGTCATACCATGCGGACCATTGCATCTTAATAAAGTTATTTTCCCTTTTTCCTCTTTTGAATTAAAAAAAAGACCTATTGAAAAATTTTCTGCAAATGTTGAATTTTGATTTATAAAACCACTAAAATTATAAGTTCCACTAACAGATTTAAGTGTGAAAATTTTCTTCAAAAACCCAGACCTTCCTTCTTTCACTTCTTTTGGAGCATCTACAATTATTTTAGAACATTCTATTAATTCTTGTATAAGCTCATCAGTGTACATAGATTAGAAAAATTGGTTATGATAAATTTAGTAAATCATTTGAAATTAGGCTCTTAATTACTACATTGATCTCAAAATAGTTAATTCTTTAACTTCTCCAAAATCTCCTCCGCAGAAACCTTTTGCTGCTCGCCCGAAACCATGTTTTTGAGTGATAAAAGCTTAGTTTCCATTTCCTCGCTACCGATCATGATGGCAAACGGGATGTTTTTATTGTTGGCATAATCCAACTGCTTTTTGATTTTTGCGCCCGGTGGATATAATTCTGCACGGATTTCCTTTTCCCGTAACTGCTGCACTAACCAGAAACCATAGTTTTCAAACTCCCGGTCGAAACAGCAAACTAAAACCTGCGTGCCTTGCGTAGTATCTTGCGGAAACAATTTCAACTCTTCGAGTACGTCATAAATCCGGTCGGCACCAAAAGAAATCCCGGCACCGGTTAAATTTTTTAGCCCAAACATGCCGGTCAAATCATCATAACGGCCGCCGCCGCCAATGCTGCCCATGGCCACTTCGTTGGTTTTTACTTCGAAAATAGCACCGGTGTAATAATTTAAACCGCGCGCAAGCGTGATATCCAGTTCAAGTTTTGCTGTTTTTAGCATACTATTTTTTAGGTAGGTAAAAACAGTATCGAGTTCTTCAATCCCTTTTAAACCAATTGCCGAGTTTTTTAATACTTCTTTTAAGGCAGTTAATTTATCATCATTACTTCCGCCTAATAAAATCACCGGCGTTAATTTTTGCAGGTCAGCTTCGGTAAAACCGCGTTCCAGCAGTTCTTTGTTTACGCCGTTCATGCCGATTTTATCTAATTTATCAATGGCAACGGTCATGTCCACGATCAGTTCCGGTTTACCAATGATCTCGGCGATGCCGGACAAAATTTTGCGGTTGTTAATTTTGATCGAGAAATCCTTTAAACCCAATTTGCTTAAAGCTTCATCGTAAATCAGGATAAATTCCGCTTCATTTAATAAAGAATCAGAACCAACCACATCGGCATCGCATTGGTAAAACTCGCGGTAACGGCCTTTTTGCGGACGATCTGCGCGCCAAACCGGTTGTACTTGGAAACGTTTGAACGGAAAAGTAATTTCGCTTTGGTGCGAAACCACGTAACGGGCGAAGGGAACGGTCAGATCGTAGCGAAGGGCTTTTTCGGAGATTTGTTTTAATAAGTTTTTAGATGTAAGATAATCTTCAATATACTTTATAAGTTTTTGATCATTTGATTTTTGAGAAGTAGGAAAGGTGTTGAAACGGTCTCTAACATCCAAATCCAATTTATTAAACTTTTGCTTTGTTTGTTCATTAGAATCTTTGAGAATTTTTAAATCTTCGTAATCAATTCTATTTTGTAACGATCCATAAGTTATCTCCAGCATTTCCCTAAGATCTTTCATGGTGGTAGTTTTCTCTAGGAATTCCCCACTATCTAAAATCTTAAAGATCAACTTATCACCTTCCTCACCATATTTGCCGGTCAACGTTTCCAGGTTTTCCATGGAAGGCGTTTGGATTTCCTGGTAGCCGTATTTGCGGAATACTGTTTTTATCGTATCAAAAATGTAATTGCGTTTGGCCATTTCGGCGGGAGAGAAATCGCGGGTGCCTTTTGGTACGGATGGTTTGGTTGATGCCATGCAGCAAAGTTAGAAAAAGAGGCGGAAGGGTGGAAGGGTTTAAAGGAGAAGGGCGGAAAGGGGAAAGCCGTTCAACTCAATCATCTTTTTTTAAAAAAAGGTATTAAAGGAATGGGTTGATGATGGTCAATTTGTTTTCGACCAACATTTTGTGCTGCATGTCTTCCGAATAAAGAATTGTGCAATTTGCTTTTAAAGCATCGGCTACAATTAAAGCATCAAAAAGCTGAAAATCATAACGATTAACTAATTGAATGGCTTTCTGAAAAGATTGCTTATCGGTAAGAATTAAACTGCAGTCTCTAAGCAAATTATTCCATAATACCAGCATGTTTGATTTTGTAAAATGAAATTTCTTTTTACAAACATTCACAACCTCAACAAAAATCTGTGCACTAATATTTGGTCTAGAAATTACTAATTCTTCAGCAATCAGTCTTTTGCGTTCATCGTAATCAAATAAATAAACTAAAATATTCGAGTCGATAAAAGTTTTACTCGTAATCATTAGCTTCATCACGATCAAACTTATAATTTTCGTGAGAAATACGAGGAAGTTGAGCGTATCTTTCTCTTATATCTTTTAGCCTTTGCTCTCTATCAAAAGTTTCGACCTCTGTATTAATTTTAGTTTCTTCAATCTCAAAAGCAATCACTTCCACTTTTTTGCCTACCAAATCTTCCGGTAGTTTTAGGGTGATGGTATCTTCGGCAACTTCTACAATTTCTCTAATCATAATTTAAAGTTAAGGAGATCCGATTAATAAAACAAGCGTCACTAATTTTATGCCGGTAAAAGAAGTATCAAAAAGGCGAGAGGTTAATGGCAGAAATATATACCTTTCGCCTTTTACCTTTCAGCCTTTTACCTCCTCAACTCACCCAAATAGTTCATTTAAAATCCCGGCCAAACGGATGCCGCCTTTCAACAATTGTTGGTTCGCAATGGCAATATGGTCAAAAGTGTAACGATAACTTAAATGCGCATCCGGTTTGATTTCGGTGTATAGTTTTTCGGATATCTGGCTGGATTCGAACAGCCACTTGCTGATATCATCGTGCTGCAAAGCTGTGCGTTCTTCTTTGGTGCTGTGGTTGATCCAATTGGTATATTCCGTGTAACTCAACTGCTCGTCGTCAATCATGTTGGAATCCCAAAGGGCGTGCATGTTGGTCGGTTTGTTAAACCAGAACAGTTTCACATCGTTGCCGCCTTTATCTGCTGTATGTGCAGTGTGCATAGGCTGGTGCACGTCGCCTACAATATGGATCAGCAAACGCAGGTACATTTGTTTTTTGCTTTGTTCCAGGTTTTTGTTTTTAAGCTGCGCGATGATTAAGTTGAGCTTGGTATAAGCATCTACAGAAGTATCCTGCTTTAAAAAAGCCTGCATTTCCAGGTACGGATAAGGCTTGTCAAAATCAATATAATGCCAGGGCGACAGATAACTGTAGGCTGGGTCGGATTTGATAAAATCAGCCCAGGTACTGGCCATGGCAACGGATTCATTGCCTAAAATCAGTTCGATGTTTTTACGTGCCTTTTTAGTTAGATAGCTGTCGGCAATTTGCCCGACTACGCGGTGGCCCAGCATTCCCCAAGCCTTGGATTGTAAGGGCAGATAAGAAAAAAACATGCCTAAAAGAAGCATGATGATTTTGTTCGGTTTCATGATTATAAAGGTTTTGGGTTACAAACAGTTTTTATTTTGAGATGAATATCAAACGGAACGGTGCTGGAAAAGCTAACAACATGCAGCAACGAATCCGATTGTTTTTGCAGTTTGAACAGGTCTTCATACACACCGATATGGAAACAGCCCGTATTTTTCAAGCTGAAATCCGGGTTGCAGTACAGGCCTCTCACCCGCAAAGTATCGTGGAGCAATTCGTATTTCCCCCGCACATATTCTTTCCATTTTCCCTGGTTCATGCAGGTATCGGTGCCGTAATTTACTTTGCTGAAATTATCGGTGGTGATAAAAACCGAATCGCAACTGAAACGAAACTGGTACAAAGTATAATTGAGTAAACTTTTTTGCATCCGGAAAGAATCCTGCGCCCATTCGCCCTGCAAAAATCCCTTTCCTTGTTTTTGCAAAGCCGGGTTAAACCGGCAGGAAACCAAGACCAGCACAAAAAACAGCAGGCAAAAGAAGCAATATTTTTTATCCATCAGAAAAGCAAGTCCCTCTCCAGTGGAGAGGGATTTAGGGTGAGGCCGGTGAGGCTTTTTAAACTTCACTTCAAACCACCAATCATATTTTCCGGCCGGACCCACTCGTCAAACTGCTCATTGCTCAACAAACCCAAACCAATTGCCGCTTCGCGCAGCGACTGGTTTTCTTTCAATGCTGTTTTGGCAATTTTAGCTGCATTTTCATAGCCAATATGCGGGTTTAAAGCGGTAACCAGCATCAGTGAATTTTCCAGGTGTTTTTTAATCCCTTCGTAATTTGGCATGATGCCAACCGCACAATGATCGTTAAAAGAAACGCAGGCATCGCCAATCAAACGTGCCGATTGTAAAAACGCGGCTGCCATAACCGGTTTAAAAACGTTCAGTTCATAATGTCCGCTGGCACCGCCGATAGAAATCGTTACATCATTGCCCATCACTTGGGCTGCAACCATCGTAACTGCTTCGTTTTGGGTTGGGTTGACTTTGCCCGGCATAATAGAAGAACCTGGTTCATTGTCCGGGATGTGGATTTCGCCGATACCAGAACGCGGGCCAGAAGCCAGCATCCGGATATCATTTGCAATTTTCATCAGCGAAACCGCAACTTGTTTTAAAGCACCGTGCGTTTCCACAATGGCATCATGCGCTGCCAAAGCTTCAAATTTATTTTCGGCAGTACGAAAAGGCAGATGGGTAAATTGGGCAATATATCCGGCCACTTTCACATCATAACCTTTTGGCGTGTTGATGCCGGTCCCAACTGCAGTTCCGCCTAAAGCCAGCTCAGAAAGATGGTCTAAAGTATTTTGTAACGCTTTTAATCCGTGTGTCAACTGCGAAACATAGCCCGAAAATTCCTGGCCCAAAGTAAGCGGGGTGGCATCCATCAAATGTGTACGGCCGATTTTAACCACATTTTTAAACTCTTCTACTTTTGCCTGAAGCGTGTCCCTTAATTTTTCAACGCCCGGGATCGTGGTTTCCACAACCAATTTATAGGCTGCAATATGCATTGCCGTTGGGTAAGTATCGTTGGATGATTGGGACTTGTTCCCATCATCATTCGGGTGGATAAAAGTTTTGCCTTCCCCCAAAACATTTCCCTGCAAAACATGCGAGCGGTTCGCGATCACTTCGTTTACATTCATGTTCGATTGTGTGCCTGAACCCGTTTGCCAGATCACCAATGGAAATTCGGCAGCCAGTTTTCCTTCCAAAATCTCGTCACAAACTTGTGCGATCAGGTCGCGTTTTTCAGCAGTTAAAACACCCAGATCGGTATTGGTAAAAGCCGCCGCTTTTTTTAGGTAAGCAAAAGCTTCGATGATTTCAACGGGCATAGAAGCCGCAGGGCCAATTTTAAAGTTGTTGCGGGAACGCTCGGTTTGTGCGCCCCAGTATTTATCGGCAGGCACCTGCACTGCGCCCATCGTATCGTATTCGGTTCTGAAACTCATAGTTTTAACTTGATAATTGCCGCCAAATTTAGGGCTTAATCTAAAAAGCATCGTTATAAAATTAAGAAAATTACAATGCTGTTTTTATCGGGTAAAATTTAGGGTGATAAAAGAAGTATGGTTCGAAGACGAATAGAAAACCACGCTTTTGTATTTTAAGGAAATACGTTATAAATATCTTTACGATAGGCAATAATTAGAAACCGTATTGTTTCTGTATTTTCTAATTCTACTCCAATTCTATAATCTCTAATCCTATAAAATGATTTGAATCCTTGTATTTTTTTCAAGTTAGGAATTGATTCGATTGCAAGCGAATCTTCAACTGATAAAATTATTTTTTCTATTCGTTTCTTTAAATTTTTGTCGTAAATCTTATCGAGGCTGTTCAAATTTTATTCAATAATAATTTTAGAGCCTGTTTAAATTTCGTCCGATTTCTTTTAGATGCTTCTTTTATCACCTAAAAAACATGAAATTTCAATGCTCTTTTTATCGGTATAAAATTCAAACACAAAATTTACAGGCATAAAAGAAGCACGATGGGTATTTTTGATATAAATTTAAACAGGCTCTTATAATTGACAGTTTTTGACCATCCACATTTGTAAGTTATCGACTCTTAATTACTTAACAATAAATTAATCTCAGCTTCATTTCATTTACAGATGAACTTTGTACTTGTCCATAATTCCCCTTAGTAAATCAAAGCGGAGAACAATATCAAACTTTTTAGAAAGTTCTTCAATTGTATCAGGTTTTGGGTGCGAGCCGTTTTCAAAAAGCTTATCAAGGCCTTTTAAATATGCTTCAAATCCACCTGGCGTATAAAGCTCAATAAACTTTGCAGGTACGTTACCGGAATTCCAAAAGGTATGTACCAATCCTCTTGGCCTTAAATGCCATCCACCGGTCGGTATCGCTACAACTTCTTCCCCAACCATTACATGCAATGTGCCTTCTTGTACGATACAGATTTCATCAAAGTTTTTGTGAAAATGAGGCGGCGCAGCGATAAAGCCAGGCATTAACGTCATTTCGGCGCTGCCAAGGTTTCCTAACGTCTGGTTACCGCTTAATTTGAAAGTTGCTTCACCGGAAGGAATCTTATATTTTTCTCCCTCACCTGGCGCTATGTAAACAGGCTTTGTGGTTTCATAAGTTGGGCTAACTGCATTGGCAACTGTTGGCCATCCCATTACACTGCCGGCAGTAACTGTAATTAGCTTTAGCAGATTTCGTCGTTTTATATCTGTAGTTTCCATAAAAATATATTAGATTTTAATTCAGTTAATTATGACCAAACACGTTTACTCAAAAAAGTTAAAAGCTTGTGCAAATAACAGAAATTATAATGCTTCTTTTATATCAATAAATCTTGTGTTTACCTTTCATACTGGTAAAATAAGTAAAAGTATTAAGTTTTCCGAATTTTCGCTCTTGATGATAATTGCTTCCATAAATCAAATATACCACAATGCTTCTTTTAGCAGGTAAAATTTAGGGTGATAAAAGAAGTACGGTGGGAAGTCAGAGAGCCTGGAAGTAAAAGAAAAGCTTTCGGTCTTTCCGGCTCGCCGCTCTTTATTTGGGCGTGCCCCTGCGGGTCGGGCTTTCCGTTCCAAGTCCTCGTTCGTGCCTCACTCCGGGCTTTCCACTGCAATCCCTCACGCTGCAAAGCGCCAACCGGTAAAGTTCAAAACCTTTCATCAGTAAAAATTAAAAAACTACCAGTAAAAAAAGCATCACAATGATGAAACTTTTTATCCTCAATCCGTAAGATAATATCTTATTTTCGCGCTCGTTTTAAGCAACAGATTTTACATTTTAATGAAATTACAGAACTACCTTTTACCCTTTGCGGCAGCTTTACTTCTACTATCCGCTTGTTCAAAACACAAAAAAACACCACAGGAAGTGGTGGCCGAAATACCTTTCGATACCACATCGCTCCTCAAATATAACCCAAAAGATGCCGATAAAAGGATTGATGCTTTTATGGAAAACCTGCATAAACACAATGGTTTTAACGGCAATGTGCTGGTAGCCAAAAAAGGTAAAATAGTATATGAAAATGCTTTCGGCTGGGCCAATTACCTTACCCGCGACAGTTTGAAGCTGAATTCGCAGTTTGAACTGGCTTCGGTTTCTAAAACTCTGACTTCCACCGCAATTTTAATGCTGATGGAAAGAGGCAAGCTGAAGCTGGACCAGAATGTAAAAGAGTTTTTTCCAAATTTTCCTTATGATGGCATCACCATCCGCCTGCTGCTTACCCATCGTTCCGGCATGATGAATTACGTTTATTTTACGGATGATATTTATCGAAAGCAGCACATCAACCAGCAAAAAGGACTGAACAACGCGCAGGAAATGGATCTCATCGCGCAATATAAGCCGGCCCCTTTTAACAAACCCAATGTCCGTTTTTTGTACAACAACTCCAACTTCATGGTGCTTGGGGCAATTATTGAAAAAGTAAGCGGGATGCCGTATGCTTTGTTTATGAAGGAAAATATTTTTAACCCGGCAGATATGACTCACACAGCCGTTTATTCCAAAGCGGTTTATGCTAAAATCCCTGTTGATGTGGTTGGACACGACCGCAACAGTTGGCGATACTCTGTAGCACAGAATTTTTTGGATGGGCCAGTTGGCGATAAAGGGATTTACAGTACTGTTGCTGACTTATTTCTGTTTGACCGTGCGCTTCGGTCCGGAAGATTAATAAAACAAGCAACGCAAGATTCGGCTTATACAGACCGAAACCCGATGCTGCGGGGCCATTTTAATTACGGCTACGGCTGGCGGTTATTTGAAGCACCAGGCCAAAAAGTGGTTTATCATACGGGCTGGTGGCATGGTTTCCGGCACATATTTTTGCGCGATATGAAAAACGATGTTACGATTGTTTTGTTGGGAAATATGGTGAACGGCAGTTTGTTGCATTTGGATGAATTATTCAGAATAACGGGTATGCCGATTGTACGAAAAAGCGCCTACACCGGGAACGGGACCGAAACAGAAGATCAATAAAAAACACCTATAAAAACAGTATCATGCTTGATAAAATATTTGAAGCGCAGCAAAAAGCCGAGGAAGTTAAAAAACGTTTGGATGGCATTATGGTATCCGGCAATGCAGAAAACGGAAAAATCACCGTTACCTCAAATGGGAACAGGATCATTCAATCCATCCATATTGATGAAGATTTTTTTAAAGCCGCTGATCGTGAAGAGCTGGAAGAGCTTTTGGCAGTAGCTGTAAACAAAGCAGTTGAACAGGCCGAAAATTTGAACCAGGCTGAAATGGCTGCTTTATCACAAAGTATGCTTGGCAGTTTAGGCGATTTGGGCAACCTTTTCGGAAAATAATTGTTCCGGTTAAAACTGAACTTATATGAAAGTTACTTATTACGGCCACGCCACGATTTTGCTGGAAACCGAAAAAGCAAAACTGTTGTTCGACCCTTTTATTACGCCAAACGAACTGGCAAAAGGTGTTGATATTGATTCGATCAAACCTGATTATATTTTGCTTACCCATGGCCATGTTGATCACGTAGCAGATTTGTTCACTATCCAAACCAACAGTGATGCTAAGGTGATTTGTATTGCAGAAATCCAGGGATGGCTAAATAATAATGATGTTGATAAAGTGCATGGCATGAACATTGGCGGAAGTCATGCTTTTGATTTTGGCCGGGTAAAAATGGTCAATGCCATTCATTCCAGTTCTATGCCTGATGGTACTTATGGTGGCAATCCGGCCGGTTATGTAATTTATGCGGATGGAAAAACCATTTATATTGCCGGCGATACCGCTTTAACTTATGACATGAAGTTATTGGCTGATGAAAAGTTGGACTGGGCTTTTCTCCCAATTGGCGATAATTACACCATGGGAACTGAAGATGCCGTGAAAGCAGCTTCTTTTATCAACTGCAAAAATATAATTGGTGTTCATTTTGATACTTTTCCACCTATCAGATTAGACCATGAAGCAACAAAATCTAAATTTGCTGCTGCTGGTTTAAATTTTGTTTTGCCGGAAATAGGGCAAACGCTTGATTTGTAAATGCAAAAATAGGCCGATTAGCCATGTGTGCTTCTGCAATCAATTTTCAAAATGAAATTGCGGATATTTAAAGCCCGTTTAAATTTCTGTCAAAAAATTTACACTACTTCTTTTATGCCTATAAATCCTGTATCTGTTATTAAACCGATATAAAAGTACAAGGGTTTGATGATTTTTATGTGGTAAAAGAAGCATCGGAAATTTTGACTAAACTTAAACAGGCTCTCAAGATAAGTCGGATAATTTCAAAATGTCCTGTTATTAAACCGGATATCGAACCCCTGTAATCTGTTCTGCCAGATCCCAAAGTTTTTTGGCAACTGTTTTGTCCAAAGCATTTTCTTGAATAGTTGCCAATGTTGGGTATCCTCTGTATCCGCCTTTGTCTGGCTCATACATATTTCCTCCGGTTGCTTCGTTTGATACTGCTGCATATAATGATGACAACGCACCCTGCCACGGTTCCATAAATCCACCAAGACGTTTCACGCCTGCAGCAACTTCTTCATCGCTCAAGTGTCGTGTCAACTCGGTTTTATTAGCTCCGGGTTGTGCTGCAATAGAAAGTACCTTATCTCCCTTAGCAGTAATCCTACGTTGCAACTCAACTGAAAACATTAAATCTGCCAATTTGCTCCGTCTATATTCACGCATAGGTTCATAACCTGCTTCTGATTTTAAATTGTCAAAATCGATTACTGAACCTTGGTAACCATTGCTGCTTAATGTAACAACTCGTGAACCAGGTGTTGCTTTAAGCAAAGGATACAAAAGACCTGTAAGCGCAAAATGTCCTAAAAAGTTTACCCCAAATTGTAGTTCATAACCTTCTGCTGTTTTAGTTGCAGGTGGCATCGCTACGCCGGCATTATTAATCAGCACATGCAATTGTAGATGTTTTTGTATAAACAAATTTGAAAAATGTTTAACAGAGCTTAAATCTGATAAATCCAAAACACCTGTCTCAAGTGTACCCTTACCAGGCTGTGCCTGTAATTTATTAAGTGTATCATCTGCCTTTTGCTGGCTTCGACAGGCAAGCACTACATGTACACCGGCTTCATACATGGCAAGTGCCGTTTCAAATCCAATGCCTGTATTAGCACCAGTTATTAATATTGTTTTACCGGTTTGATCTGGTATATTCTCTTTTGTCCACATAATAATCTCAATTATTTAGACAAAACTCATTATTTAACAAGCAACGAGGATACTAAAACGATACCAAAAACTACAAAAATCAATCATTGTTTAATTGCCTGTATTTTGTTGCAGTAATTTTTGCCCTGCTTTTAAAGAAGCTGGAAAAATGATTAGGCTCTTCAAACCCAAGGCTAAAAGCTATCTCAGCAATAGTCCAATTGGTGTTTTTTAATAATACTTTGGCTTCTTGCAAAATCCGGTCGTTAATTAATTGTGAAGTTGTTTGGCCGGTTATTTCCTTTAACGCTTTGTTTAAATGGTTTACATGGACATTTAATTGGCCTGCAAAAGCAGCTGGGGAATTAAGTTTCATGACCTGATAATTTAACTCGATGGGGAATTGCCGCTCTAACAATTCTGCGAACAAAGCGGTAATCCGTTCAGAGGCATTAGAACCAATAGACAGGACACCGGAAACAGGCTGCATTTTTTGCGCTTCATGAACAACTTCCATTAAAAGATTGCGCAACAGATCATATTTATAAACATAATTACCTTGCAATTCATTAAACATTTTCAAAAACAGCTCTGAATATTTTGGAACTTGTTCTTCAGTTAAAGGAATAACCGCAGTGTCGGCAAACTGAAAAACAGGGCAATCTTTGATGTTTCCAAAGCGGTTAAAAAAAGGTTCGGTAAATATGCACATATAACCAATTTGTTTTTCACTGACCGTGTCCCAGAAGTAGGGAATTGTAGGATTGGTGAACACCAGTGCGCTTCCGTTTACTTCTATACATTTATCGGCATAATGTATTTTATTATGACCGGTAATAAGGGTGACCTTAAAAAAACCACGCCGGCTATAAGTCGCTTTTCTGTGCTTAGGCAAAAGCATATCTTCGATCTTAAAAATATTAAAATGACCGATTTCATTTTTATCAGGCCCGGAAGCTTTGTTAATAGTTTTATAAAATGTTTGAAGTTCAACAATTGCAGGCATGTTTAAAGATACAAAAATCAAATAATCTAAGAGCCTGTTTAAAATTTATTTGACAAGGTTTACATGCTTCTTTTATCACCTAAAAAGTAGTGGCCTTTGGTTTTGGTTTATTTGATTGATACAAACACTAATTTTTATAGGGTAAAAGAAGCATTGGCATCAATCCTGAGCATATCGAAGGATCTGGTATAAAATTTATACAGCCTCTAAATTTATTCCTGTTTTCCCTCCAAAACAAAATGTAAATAAAAAAAGAAGGCGTCTTTTCGAGACGCCTTCTTTCTGCTAAAGTTGGTTTCTTATATTATCGTTCCATTTGGAATTATCGAATTCTTCTTCACCACAATTATTCCTTCGTTTACGGTGTAAGTTCCGAAATCCCCGTCTTCCAAATGGATCCCTCCGTTGATTTTGACATCGTTTCCGATATAACAATTTTTATCCAGGATCGCATTGTTGATGTAACAACGCTCACCAATACCCATTATTGGTTTATTTTGTACTTTATACTCTGCAATTTGTTCCAATGTCTGGTAATAATCATTTCCCATTACATACGTGTTCAGGATGGTAGTGCCCACGCCGATGCGGGTACGGATGCCAATCACAGACCTGGAAATATGGGCCGCATGAATAATACATCCGTCAGAAATCATGGCATTATGCAGGGATGTGCCGGATAATTTGGAAGGCGGCAACATCCGCGCACGCGAGAAAATACTCTTTTTATCAAACAAATTAAATTGTGGTATCTCGTCTGTCAGCCCCAAATTGGCATCAAAGAAAGACGGGATGCTACCAATATCAGTCCAATAACCTTCATACTGATAACTCGAAATTTTATGTGTTCCGATAGATTGCGGGATAATTTCTTTTCCAAAATCCGTGCGCGTATTTCCTTCCAATAACTCGTACAAAGTTTTTCGGTTGAACATGTAAATACCCATAGAAGCCAGATAGATACGGCCTTGCGCCTGCATTTCCGGGCTTACTTCCGATTCCCAACCGGGCAGCATATCTGCTTTTGGTTTTTCGATAAAGGAAGTGATCATCTGGCCGTCATCTGTTTTCAAGATACCAAACCCTTCCGAATCTGCTTCATCTACCGGAATGGTGGCAATAGAAATCTCTGCTCCTTTTGCTTCGTGATCTGCAATCATTTCCTCAAAGTCCATCTGATACAACTGATCGCCGGAAAGGATCAGCACATAATCAAACTCATGCGGAGAAAGGTGATGCAAAGACTGCCTTACCGCGTCTGCCGTTCCCTGAAACCAGGTGGTATTGTGCGGCGTTTGTTCTGCTGCCAGAATATCAACAAAAGAATTACTGAAAACGCTGAAATGATACGTGTTTTTGATGTGTTTGTTGAGGGAAGCCGAGTTGAATTGTGTCAGCACATAAATACGTTCGATGCCCGAATTGATACAGTTGGAGATAGGAATATCTACCAAACGATATTTACCGGCGATAGGTACGGCTGGTTTGGAGCGCGTAGCAGTAAGCGGAAACAGCCGGGAACCCTGGCCGCCGCCCAGAACGATACAGATTACTTTGGAAGTCATAATTTAGGTTTTAAACTTTGGTAAAGGTGAATGTATTCTTTAGCTGAACGGTTCCAGGAAAAATCCAGAGCCATTGCTTTTGGATATAACAAGTGTAATTCTGCTGTGTTCTTAAAAAGTTCAACTGCTCTTTTTATGCCGGTAAAAACAGCATCAACTGTTGCGCCTTCGCATTTGATGCCGTAACCATCCGTTTCTTCTAAATCAATTACGGTATCTTTCAAACCGCCAACGCTGTTTACAATCGGTATCGTGCCGTAACGCAGTGCATAAAGCTGGTTCAGGCCACAGGGTTCCACGCGCGAAGGCATCAAAATAAAATCTGCCCCGGCATATATGCGGTGCGCCAGTTCTTCGTTATAACCGATATAAGCATTGTACTGGCCGGGGAATGCTTCTTTTAAGGCACTTAATTCGAGTTCGGTTTCTACATCTCCGGAACCTAAAACTAAAATACTGACCGGGTTATCAGGATCGGAAAGCATCAGCCTGAAAATTTCCGGTAACAAATCTGCTCCTTTTTCTACCACCAGCCTTCCTATAAAAGTAAAAAGCGGTTTTTCCGGAGAGAAACCAAACTGCTTGCACAACAGTTCTTTGTTCTTTGCTTTTTTTACGGCAACATTTTTGGCAGTATAAGGAGTGGAAATCATCGGATCCGTTTTCGGGTCCCAAACGTCTGTATCAATGCCGTTGATGATGCCAGTCCCTCGATCTTTTTCCATCTCAAACAAAAACTCCAGCCCGTTAGAACTGATGGACAATTCTTTCAAATAACTAGGCGAAACCGTGGTAAAAACATCGGCACAACGGACCGCAGAAGCTAAAGGATTGATGCCGTTTTTCCAATCCAGCAAACCGGTTTTCCAGGGATCGATTTCGGGCAGGTAATAAGATCGCTGCCAGTTGAAAGCACCATGGTACTGGCCATTATGGATGGTAAAAACAGTATTGATATGGGACAACGAAGTGTAGCGCGAAGAATAATACAGCAGAAATGGCACCAACCCGGTTTGATGATCATGGCAATGAACAACATCCGCCTTTTCGCCCGACCATAACATCCAATCCAAAAATGCCAGTTGAAAAGCTACAAAACGCTCAATATCATCATCATAGCCATAAACTTCGGTACGGTCAAGCAGTCCCGGAATTTTGATGATATAAAGATCAAAGCCTAATTTTTTGGTTCGTTCTTTCAGGATTTCAAAAAAGAACGGCCGGTCGCCCAGAAACGTATTTGCCTGGAAGATGGTATCAAATGCATTTTCCTGCACAAATTTGCGTTCGTAAAAAGGCATTACCACCACAGCTTCAACACCTAATTGATTCAAATATTTAGGCAGTGCACCAGCCACATCACCCAAACCGCCAATTTTAGCAACAGGATAACATTCTGCACTTAAATGGATTACTTTCATGGTCTTTTAGGTTTTAACGGTCGCTCAAGGTAGCAAGTAATTTTATCAAAAACGATGATTTGATTAATATGTTTTAGGGTTTAATGTGCTTCCAGCCAATTACTTCCGGTCCCGGTTTCTACCACAATCGGAACGGTAGTTTTCAGGGCGTTCTGCATGTGTTCTTTCACTAAGGGCTCCACAATTTCCATTTCGTTTTTGGGGACGTCAAACACCAATTCATCATGCACTTGCATCGTCATTTTTGCCTCTAATTTTTTGCTGTTCAAATCCTTGTGAATATTAATCATGGCAATTTTAATCATATCCGCTGCCGAACCCTGGATCGGCGCGTTGATCGCATTTCGCTCGGCATAACCCCGAACAGTTGGATTGGCCGAATTAATATCGCGGAGATAACGCCTCCTGCCAAGCAGTGTTTCTACATAACCGTTTTCGCGTGCAAAATCCATCGTATCCGTCATATAATGTTTAATGCCCGGATACTGGTTAAAATATTGCTCAATAATTTCGGTTGCTTCTTTACGGGAAATACCCAGGCCTTGAGATAAACCAAAAGCCGATTGTCCGTAAATAATCCCAAAATTAACCGCTTTGGCATTGCGGCGTTCGGTAGAGGTTACTTCTTCAATCGACCGCCCGTAAACTTTTGCTGCGGTTGCGGTATGAATATCGATGCCTTTAAAAAAAGCATCCATCATATTTTCATCTTTGCTGATCTCTGCAATTAAACGCAATTCGATCTGCGAATAATCTGCAGAAAGCAAAATATGGTTTTCATCCCGCGGGACAAAAGCTTTGCGCACTTCCCGGCCGCGTTCTGTACGGATCGGAATGTTTTGCAAGTTTGGATTGTTGGAACTTAGCCTTCCTGTTGCGGCAACTGCTTGATTGTAAGAAGTATGTACACGTCCTGTTTTTGGGTTGATCATCAACGGCAAGGCATCAACATAAGTAGATTTTAATTTTTGAAGCTGACGGAAATCCAAAATATCACGTACAATATCACTTTTATTGGCCAGTAAAAGAAGCACGTCTTCCCCAGTTTGGTATTGCCCGGTTTTGGTTTTTTTGGCTTTCGGGTCGAGCATCAGCTTCTCAAACAAAACCTCGCCGAGTTGTTTTGGCGAAGCAATATTGAATTTTAGTCCGGCTTTTTCGTGCACCGTTTTTTCTAATTGTGCCAGATCACTTTCCAGGTGTGCAGAAGATTCCTGCAACGTTTGCTGATTGATTTTTACACCTTCAAACTCCATTCCTGCAAGCACGTAAATCAGCGGATATTCCATGTCCTGCGCCAGCTTTTCAGCTTTAACTTCCTTCAAAACCGGTTCAAACACTTCTTTTAACTGCAAAGTAATGTCGGCATCTTCGGCAGCATATTCTTTCACTTTTTCCAGTTCTACATCGCGCATAGTGCCTTGGTTTTTACCTTTGGAACCGATGAGGGAAGTAATGGAAACCGGCGTATAACCTAAATAATTTTCGGACAGCAAATCCATATTGTGGCGCGTGTCCGGGTCGATGAGATAATGCGCCATCATCGTATCAAACAGTGTGCCTTGCAGGTTTATGCCATACCATTTCAGCACCAGAATATCAAATTTCAGGTTCTGGCCGATCTTCATGACCGCAGCATTTTCCAGTACCGTTTTAAACTCATTTACGATATTTTGCGTTTCTGTTTGATCCGCAGGGACCGGAATATAATATCCTTCGCCAATTTTTACGGAGAAAGACAAACCAACCAATTCACAGAGGTTGGCATCCGTTCCGGTGGTTTCTGTATCGAAGCAAAAAGAGGTTTGCTTGCTTAGCAATCCAATTAGTTCCTTCCGCTTTTCCTGCGTATCAGCCAGGAAATAACTATGTCCGGTGTTATTGATGTTTTTGTTGACTACAATCGGTTCCGGTGTTTCCACTGATTTTTGTGTGGTAAAAGAAGCATTGCCTTCTTCCGCCGGAGAACTAAACAAATCGGCTTGTATGCCATCTGTAAAACGGGTTTCATTCACTGAAAAATCTTCACCAAAAACACGGCGGCCAATCGTGCGGAATTCCAATTCAACAAATAAAGGTTCTAATAATTCGCGGCTTGGTTTGCCAACCAGCAAAGCATCTTCGTCCAGTTCTACCGGCGCGTTCAGGATAATAGTGGCCAGCTTTTTTGAGATCATGCCCTGCTCTGCGTAGTTCTCTACGTTTTCTCGCATTTTGCCTTTCAATTGATGTGCATTTGCAATCACTTCTTCTACCGAACCAAATTGTTTGATGAGCAGCTTGGCCGTTTTTTCACCAATTCCCGGAATCCCCGGAATGTTATCGACCGCATCTCCCCACAAACCTAAAATATCGATGACCTGTTCTGCACGTTCCACTTCCCACTTTTCCAATACTTCTTTTACCCCTAAAATTTCCATCTCGTTGCCCATTCTCGCCGGTTTGTAAACGAAAATATTTTTAGAAACCAACTGGCAGAAATCTTTATCAGGTGTCATACAAAAAACGGTATAACCTTTTTGCTCAGCTTTTTTAGCTAACGTGCCGATCACATCATCTGCTTCAAAACCATCGGAAGTAATAACCGGAATATTAAAACCTTGCACCAAACGGACAACATAAGGTAAAGCTAGAGACAAATCTTCCGGCATAGCCTGGCGATGCGCTTTGTAAGCCACAAAATCGGTATGGCGTTCGGTCGGCGCATCGGTATCAAAAACAACTGCTAAATGTGTGGGCGCTTCTTTTTTTAGGATTTCCATTAACGTATTGGCAAAACCCATCACGGCCGAAGTGTTGATGCCGCCGGAAGTAAAGCGCGGATTTTTGCTGAGGGCGAAATGCGCCCGGTAAATAAGGGCCATGCCATCAAGGAGAAATAATTTTTTCATTGGAAACAAAGTTGCACCGGCACAAAATGTTTACACCAGTAAATGCAATTTTAAGGATTTGGATTGATGTTGCGTTGCTTAAATTTCAGAATCTGAAACTGCAATTAACCGTGTGATCATTAACCAAACCAACTGCTTGCAAATACGCATAACAAATAGTGGGACCAAAAAAACGGAAACCACGCTTTTTAAGGTCTTTGCTGATCCGGTCAGAAATTTCGCTAGTTGCGGGGACCGGTCCGCCAGGATTTAGTGTATTGATAAGGGGTTTTCCTTCAGGAAAAAAGTCAAGTAAATATTTATGGAAGGAGCCATACTCTTTTTGTACCTGTAAAAACAGTATGGCATTGCTGATGGCAGATTTGATTTTTAAACGGTTGCGAATAATGCCGGTATCCTGCATCAGTTGTTCCACATCTTCTTGGGTAAATTGTGCTGTTTTTATGGCACTAAAATCAGCAAAAGCTTTACGGTAATTTTCCCTTCGGCGCAAAATGGTGATCCAACTTAAACCAGCCTGCGCAGATTCAAGCACTAAAAACCCGAAAAGAATTTTGTCATCGGCAACTGGTTTTCCCCATTCTTCGTCATGGTACTTAGTGTATAATTCATCTGTCCCACACCAGGAACATCGGATCAATTGGCTTTCTTTCAACTCAAATAAAATTAAAAATGCTGCCTAATTTAAGCAGCATTTTTTGTAGAGCCTGTTTAATTTATACCAGATCCTTCTATATGTTCAAGATTGATGCCAATGCTTCTTTTACCCTATAAAAGTTGGTGTTTGCATCAATTTAAATAAACCAAAAACCAAGTACTTACCATTTTTTAGGTGATAAAAGAAGCATAGAAAACATATTGAACAAATTTTAAACAGGCTCTATATTCTATCGCCTTCGCCAACCGCCACTTACCCAAACATGTCCGCGGCGGTTTTGGTTCCAATGGCCGGGATGGTAACTGTAATTTGGGCGAGGCCTGCCCCAATAGCCGGGATGAACGGCATAATTGCTGCCGCTCCAATAATATTCCGGGCCAATCCAAATAGCGCCGGCATAAGGGGAAACCGGGCGGACATAAGTATAAGGCGCAGGGCGGGCAGCAACATAATAGCCGCCGCAAGATGCAAGCAGCATAGTTACCGAGCAGGCAAATAAAATTGATTTGATCTTTTTCATAAATATTTTTCAATTTATGACCGATGTAAATGCCATGCGTTTAATCCCTGGTTGAGAATTTGTTATTTTTGGTTTTTACTGCCAATCGCTACGCTGATGCTTCTTTTATCAGGGGAAATCTAATTCTGCAGCCGGGTCCCAAAACAGTGTTTTGAAGTTTTTAACCTGATCTTCTTCAACCAAGACCCCTTCACTTTCCAGCATTTGCTGCATCAGGTCAGGACTGCCGAAACGCTGTTTTCCGGTTAATAATCCGATGCGGTTGACCACGCGGTGTGCCGGAACCGGCGGAAAAATTTTGACCGAATTCCCCATTGCATAACCCACCATCCTGGACGAACCTTTGGTGCCCAGAAATTCGGCAATAGCTCCGTAAGTAGTTACCCGGCCAGCCGGAACCTGACGGACAACCCAATAAACACGATCGTAAAAGCTGTCGTTTTCCATGCCTTAGTTTAATCAAAAGAAAACTTTAGGTAGCTGATGTTTTTATTGTTTTGAAGATATTTCTTTTCGTAGTAAGTTTTGATAGATAAAATCTCATTATCATAATTAGAATGATATAAATCATTTGTGGCGATATGCAGCTTCAATTGCTGTTCTGCGATTTTTTCCAGCGTATAATCATACAAATCATTGTTATCAGTTTTAAGGTGAACAAAACCGCCGGGCTGCAAAATCTGGCGATAATTATCGAGAAAACGCGGAGAAGTCAGCCGCTTTTTTTCGCGCCCTACCTGCGGCTGCGGATCAGGAAAAGTAATCCAGATTTCAGATACTTCGTTTACAGCAAAAAATTCAGTGATGCCTTCAATCTGAATCCTTAAAAAACTTACGTTGTTGATTTCTTCTTCCAACGCCGTTTTAGCACCACGCCAAATCCGGTTGCCTTTATAATCTATACCAATGAAGTTTTTTCTGGGAAACAGACGCGCCAGTTCTACAGCATATTCCCCTTTTCCACAAGCCAGTTCCAGCACAATGGGATGTTGATTTTCAAAATGTTTGGAAAGCCAGTTGCCTTTTAAAGCATGTCCTTCTGTTAACTGTAAAACGTTTTCAAAAGCGGTGATTTCTGTAAAACGCCTTAATTTATCTTTTCCCACAAACACAAAAAATTAGTTGGTAAAAATAGCTTTAGGAAGCAAGTTTTGAAATTAATTATTAAGCTGAAATTACTGTTAACAAAAAAGCAGGTCCTGTAGGAACCTGCTTATGATATTTTTTAATGAAAATATTTTTAATCAAGTGTTTTGATAACGATTGGTGTATTTACCTTTGTTGGTTTGGTTAAAGTAATACTCTTTTTAGCAGGTAATTTTATTTTTGAAAATAAGTTTTCCCATGGTTTTACTTTTGCCAGCACAGTCTCCGTTATTTTTGAATTGGAAACCATCATTTTAACTTTGTCCCATCCGGAGGTAACCGTATCATGATTGATATAACCCGAAGCTTTTTTAGACAAGAAGTTAACTATAGACTTAGTAATAAAGCCGGAACCTTTAAACAAAGTTTTATTTAGGGTTAAGGGAAGCAAAAATTTAGAAACGGCACCTATAATATCCTGGTTCAGCAATCCATTTAATTTAACCGAATTACCGGAATCACTTACTGCTGATTTAGGTAATGCAGACAATATTGTTTTATAAATGGCAGAAGGGCTGCTAAAGCGTTGTTTAATCGTAGCTTCCTGGTGTACGGTTAACGTTTCTAAGCGTACAATTTCATTTCTTAAGTCGTGAATACTTTTAATTGGTACAATCATTTGCTATCGTTTTTAAAAAGTTTTGTAATAAAAAAGCCAATAAGCGGTGCTTCAATATATTTGGCTTTTAACATCAGCACCAAAGCTGCTAATACAATATAGATTAAGGTAACGCAACCAAAACCTGCCCAGTAAGAACCAAACAATGAACCTAAAAATAAAGCAAGCGTTACACTAAAAAATAATAATATAAATAAACCTAACACACCAATAATAGCATAAGCAATTGTACTTGCGATGATGCCTGTTGCCTGATCGATTGCTTTATATTTTAGCAGCTTGATTCGGGTCTCCACATATTCTTTTATCTGCTCGACAATTGATGGGTTTGTTTTGTTTTGTTCCATGGGATAAGGGTTTGTGATTCTATTTTTTAAGGTAAAATTTAAAAAAGGCTGGTATCTTAGCCCATATTTATTGTTCTACCATTAATGAATTCCAATATAACTATTTATCATATTAAAATTAGCTAACTACTGATTGATTAATAATGTTTGCTGCTAATCGTAAATTCTGTTGAGCAGATAAACTTTCCATACCTGTAAAAACAAATCGGAAGCTCATATTCTTACAAAAATTTATTGCATAAAAAAAGCTCCGAATAATTATCCGGAGCTTTTAGTTCAGCAATCAAAAACTATTTTTTAACCGATTTTTTAGCTGATGTTCTCTTTTTAGTTGTTTTATGAGACATTTTTGAGTGGTAGCGATGATGAGTCTTTTTTCTTACAACAGCTTTCTTAACTATAATAATAGGAGCTGGAGGTGGAGGTACAACAACTACCGGTGCTGGAAACACAATTGCACAACCAGAACCATCAACCACAGTACCAGCAGGTGTACCTGGACATTTGTCAAGATCATCACGAACACCATCACCATCAGTATCTTTTTTCAGGTTAGAGATACTGGTTTCAACACCACTAACTTTACCTTTTAAGCTATCAACAGTAATGCGCAGGGTAGAATCTTTCAATTCGTCATACAACATTGCAGCAGGATTGACCCAATCTAAATTAGGTTTAGATTTTCCGCCTAAAGCAAATTCAAAACCACCGTATCCATAAGAAAATTTGTCTTTTGTAGGGAAACCGCCTTTTGTGCCATCTAAATTATCACCATCAACAAACGTTGCAGTATAACCTAAGTTAAAAGCAACTTTGTCTGTTAATCTGAACTTAACACCAACGCCTACAGGAATTACTAATTCGCGTACATATTTTCTATCGTGGTTCGGACCAGATATACCATTAAAATCAACAACCTGATTGCTTGCAAGAGTAACTTTAGGAGCATAGCCTGCAAGGCCACCACCGGCAGATACGAAGAAATTAACAGAATTTTTACGACGGATAAAATCCACAGTAGCTACGTTTACTACACCGCTTAATGTTGCAGAGTATGCTAACCGGGTGTCAAAAGCCCTGGTGCCGTATTTTACACCGCCAACAGCATTAACATTTGAGCCTGAAAGTTTTCCGGAAGTTCCGTCTAATTGCAAGCCAAAAGCATGTCCCAATTGTTTTCTAATGGAAATACCATAACCTAAGTTCAGGTCTTTGTTGGTGAAATCATTCGATCCGAAAGGGATAATCGGAGCCAGAACGCCAGCATTGATACCAATGTTCCATGTAGTGTACTGTGCACGGCCGCCAAATACCTTTGGGGTAGATGACATGGCGGGCATAGGGGTTGTTGGGGTAGCTGCCCGGGCTGTGGAATCTTGTCCGAAGGACTTAGCCGCCGGCAAGGACAACAGGCCGAGAGCTATTAGTGAGTAGAAGTTTACTTTTTTCATTGTCTTTTTTTTGGATATGCAATATTGCTAAAAATTTTTTTGATTAGCAACATCACTGTTAATAGTTAGTGGGTTGAAATTATTTTTATTTTAATGAAAGTTGCTTATTCTAAATTTAAATTTGGTTTATCCTCTTTTAATAATGTTTTCAATTTGTTTGCAACAGTTGACAATAATATCTGTATAGCAGGAAAAATCTTCATTGTTGTTTTCTCCAAATTCGGCTTTTATCCCTTCCAAGGCTAAATAAATGTTGCCTAACTGGTTCCTGACATCGTGTTCCATCATTCTTGCAGCTGTTATTGCTTCTGTTTCTACGCTCATATCTTTATTGTTTGCTGATCGGCTGCGTTCATTTTATTATACAAAGTTTTCCGGTCTATGTTTAAAATTTGTGCAGCTTTTGTTTTATTAAAATTTACTTCTTTCAAAACCCTTAAAATCGTTTCGTATTCAGCTTCCAAAGCAGCGTTTTTCAAATCAGGTTTTGGTGTATGGGTTACTGCTTGCGGCTTTTGGGACGATGCTTCGTTTACCGGTACTTTTATATCGTTGTTATAGATTTCCAGCGGAAGCGATTTTGTTAAAATTTCCTCGCCTTCTGTTAATAAAGCAGCCCTGCGGATCACGTTTTTCAGTTCCCGGATGTTTCCAGGCCAACTATAATTAGTTAGTGCTGCCGTAGATTCTTCCGCAAAACGATGGACGTTTTTTCCTAATTCGTGGCTTGTAATTTTTGCAAAATGAGTAGCGATCAGCATAATATCTGCCCCACGCTTACGCAAAGGCGGCATATATATTGAAAACTCATTGAAGCGGTGGTACAGATCTTCCCGGAAACGGCCGTTTTGTATAGCTTCTGCCAGGTTTTCGTTGGTAGCCACAATAATGCGGACATCCAAGTCGATTTCCTTTGTACTTCCGATCCTTTTCACTTTTCTTTCCTGCACCGTCCTTAGCAGGGTAGCTTGTATTTCGTAGGATAAGTTTCCAATCTCGTCCAAAAACAAAGTACCGCCGTTTGCCATTTCAAAGTGGCCGATCTTGGTATTCAACGCTCCTGTGAAAGAACCTTTTTCATGTCCGAAAAATTCGCTTCCGGCCAGTTCTTTGGTTAATGAACCGCAATCCATCGCTACAAAAGGTTTATCGTGCCGGTCGCTGTTTTGGTGGATGCTTTTGGCTACGGATTCTTTCCCGGTGCCGCTCTCCCCAAAAATGATGACACTATAATTGGTTGGAGAAACCAAGTTGATCTGCCTGGCCAGTTCTTTGGAAGCTTCGCTCGTGCCGATAACCAGTTCTTGCTTTCCTGCTACAGGTATAAAGCTTCTTTTACCGATACTTTTTTCGGTATCCTGGTAAATGTTTGCCGGTGCTGCGGATAAAGCACCCTGCATTTCTATCGCTTTATTGATTGTGTTGAGGATCTCGTCCGGATAAAGCGGTTTAGTGATATAATCATAAGCGCCCATCTTGATCAGCTCCACCGCCATTTTAATATCAGAATAACCGGTAATAATGATCACGCCAGTATCAGGATATTGCTGCTTGATCTTTTTTAAAACTTCCCGGCCATCGGTATCTTCCAAACGGAAATCGCAAAGCACCAGTGTAAACTCGTTGTTTTTTAACAACTCTGCAGCAGCGGCACCACTTGCGGCAGTCATTACTTCAAAACCATTACGGGTCAAAAACCTGGACAACAGGTTTGCTGTGTTTATCTCATCATCAACTATAAGCAGCTTTTTCATAACCAGTATCGCTTTAAGCACAAACGATCATGACCGCTTTACGCTAACAGTATTAAAAAGGTTATGCAATTATCCGATTCTTACTTTTAAGGCATAAAAAAAGCTGCTTGACGACAAGCAGCTTTTTGGTTTCTTTGATTGCAAGGATTATTTTGAATCGGATGCATAAGCAACCCGGATGGCAAAGAAATTATTGCTGTTGCCATCGGTGTAAAATTTGGTGTTGCTTTCATAACGGACACCGGCATCAATATAATTTCTGTTGCCCACCGGTAACAAAACGCCTATTTGCGGTGCATAAGTAGATTTTATTTTAAAACTGATCATGCTTCTTTTACCAGGTAAAAATTGGTGTTCGATCAAAGTATTTTGGAATTTATAAAAATCCAATTGGTCAATTTCCCATGTCTTTAAGATGATAAAAGGAACCTTGTTTTGACAAAGCAGTTATAGATTTTGGGTTGATAAAAGAAGCATGGCACATCCGCGCTTCTATGTGGATTTCTTTCTTCATTCAACCTAACAAGAAAAACACTTTATAAAAAGCGGCAAATACCTTCGCTGCAAAATTTTTCTACTTTTGCAGCAGTACAATTTTGGGTTATGAGCGAGAAAAAATCATTAAATTTTATAGAAGAAATTGTTGAAGAAGATAACCGTAGCGGCAAAAACGGCGGCAAGGTGTTTACGCGCTTTCCCCCGGAACCAAACGGTTACCTGCACATCGGCCATGCCAAATCCATCTGCTTAAACTTTGGATTGGCCCAAGAATACGGCGGACAAACCAATCTCCGTTTTGATGATACCAACCCGGTTACCGAAGAAACCGAATATGTAGAAAGCATTAAAGCAGATGTAAAATGGCTGGGTTTTACCTGGGCAAACGAACTGTATGCTTCTGATTATTTCGATTTGTTATACGCTTTCGCCTTAAATCTCATTCAGCAAGGTTTGGCTTATGTTGATGACAGTACGCCCGAAGAAATTGCTGCCCAAAAAGGTACGCCAACGGAACCGGGAACGCCAAACCAATATCGCAGCCGGAGCGTGGAAGAAAATGTTGCCTTATTTAAAGAAATGCACGAAGGAAAATATCCTGATGGCGCAAAAGTGCTTCGTGCAAAAGTAGATCTGGCTTCGCCGAATATGCAAATGCGTGATCCGCTGATGTACCGTATCAAACATGCGCCTCATCATCGAACAGGAAATAAATGGTGCATTTACCCGATGTACGATTTTGCCCACGGACAAAGTGATTCCATTGAAAATATCACGCATTCGCTTTGTACGCTGGAGTTTATCCCGCACCGCGAATTGTACAATTGGTTTATAGAAAAACTGGACATTTTTCCTTCCCAACAGTACGAGTTTGCACGTTTAAATATTACTTATACGGTAATGAGCAAGCGCAAACTACTGCAATTGGTGAACAGAAATTTTGTTTCCGGTTGGGACGATCCGCGTATGCCAACCATCAGCGGTTTGCGCCGCCGCGGTTATACGGCTGCCAGTATCCGTGATTTTTGCGACAGGATTGGGGTGGCCAAAAGGGAAAACCTAATTGATGTTGGTTTATTGGAATTTTGCATCTGCGAAGAATTGAACAAAACCGCCTGGCGGAGAATGGCTGTTTTAGACCCGGTAAAAGTGATAATAACCAATTATCCTGAGGGGCAGGAAGAAGTGCTGCACGGCGAAAACAACCCGGAAGCGGAAGACGGCGAAGGCGGCCGTGATATTCCTTTCAGTCGTAAAATTTATATCGAGCGGGAAGATTTTATGGAGAACGCACCAAAAAAATTCTTTCGTTTAGGTCCTGGTTTAATGGTTCGTTTAAAAAGTGCTTATATTATTAAATGTGAGGGTTTTTTAAAAGATGAAAGCGGACAAATCACCGAGATCCATTGCAGCTACATCCCCGAAAGTAAAAGCGGGCACGATACCAGCGGCATCAACGTAAAAGGAACCATCCATTGGGTAAGTGTACCGCATGCAAAAACTGCAGAAGTGCATTTATACGACCGCTTGTTCACAGAAGAAGATATGGGCAATGCGGAAGGCAATTTCGAAGATTACATCAATCCCCAAAGCCTGACCACCGTTACTGCTTTTATCGAGCAAGACTTGGCACAAGCCGAAACCGGCCGCAATTACCAGTTTATCCGTAAAGGCTATTTTTGTTTGGATCAGGATTCTTCCCCGGGAAAATTAATTTTTAATAGAACGGTTACTTTAAAAGATGCCTGGGCTAAGGAAGTTAAGAAGGGCTGATGCTGTTTTTATAGGGATAAAAACAGTATGGTTATTATTTTCGTTGAAACCAATTTTCAATAATTATTCCATTTAATTGTTGAAAGTCTTTAATATTATCAGTAACCAAGGTAAGTTTATTTTCAATTGCGGTTACGCCAATTAAAAGATCAAATTCATCATGGATAGGTTTTCCAATTTTTCTTAATCTAACTTTTTCTTTCGCATATCTTTTGATACAACCGAAAATTGGAATAATGGTCAAACCTTTTAAAAAGGAATCAACTGCTTGATAAGATTTTGTTGGATTGCCGCTATTTTCAGCGCCATAAAAAAGTTCAACAACTGTAATTTCAGAAACGTAACAATTTTCGCGTCCTTTTTCTTTGATCAAAATATCTAAATCAAGTTTACCACGAAGAAAGAACACACAAATAGAGGTATCAAGTAAATATTGCATTTAGAATTCTATTTCTTTATTTCTAAATGTGCGACTTGATTTAATTTCTTCAATAATTTCTTCTGCTTCTTTGTCTGAAGCGAATGCACCAAAAGCTTTATAAAAGCTAATTTCTACATTTTCTTTTTCTGTTTTTAAAGATTTTGATAAGCTTTCAATCAATTCAATTTTGCTGCTGGAACTAAGCCCTTCAAGTAAGTCTGAATAAGTTTCGATAATATGTTTGTCTGTGTAGGTCATTTTTTAAAAATCAAGTTTACTTAAATTTTTACTTACAAGGTTTGTAACTGAGACACGAAAAATTTAATGCTTCTTTTATAGGGGTAAAAATAGCATGAGTTGACCACTTTATTCGTTTAGCCACTTTTCAACTATTTTGTCTGCTTGTTCATTAGTTAAAAAATTTCCTTGCTTAATTTGTTGCTTTGATTCTTCTATACGTTGAATTTGTTCTTTTGATAGTTGTGGTTGATCTGTTGGCAAATATTTTCTGTCTAAAATTTGCTTAACTGCAAGCAAAAAATCTTCATCATTGATGTTTTCAATGCTTTCGTGTAGTAATGTCTTGATATTTTGTGCGCCCATCAGGTTTTTTCTATCAAATGTAGCAAAAAAATCAACCTTCTTTAAGCAGTTTATCCGTAAAGGTTATTTTTGTTTGGATGAGGATTCTTCTCCAGAAAAACTAGTTTTTAATAGACGGTTACATTAAAAGATGCCTGGGCTAAGGAGGTTAAGAAGGGTTGATGCTGTTTTTATCGGGGTAAAATTAGTTCTCGTTTAACAGGTTACTAACTTCTCCTTTTAAAATAGGTAAATGTTTAACAATAATTCCCCAAATAACATCGTCTGAAACAGAATCATATCCATGTATAATTCTGTTTCGGACATCTACTAATTTCCTTGAACTTGTTATTGCTATTGTTTCATCCAGTTTCAGGATTCGGTTCATTGCTTCACCAATAATCTCCACATTTCTTTCAACTGCCCGTTTAGTTCGCAAATCTTTTTGATAATCCGTAAATACTTTTGGCCGGTTTTCAAAAAAGCTATCAATTTCTACAATAGCATTTAAAATATCGTACAGCCAGGTTTTAATATTTTCATCCATAAACAAGTTGCCTTTTTTCGTTTACAGATTTCCGGAAGTATGGGTTTTTTATCGCCTGATCTTCCAATAAATCAACTGGTCTTTTAAAGATGTCCTGCAAAGAAAATTTAAAGTCGAAGTAATTATCAGCATAATCTTCTAACTTAATATTTTCAAATTCAACGATTAAATCAACGTCACTATTGGTATTAAAACTTTCAGTTAATACAGAACCAAACGCATACAACTTTTTCACCTTGTGGCTTTCACAAAGCTTTGCTATTGCTGGTTTGTATGTTTGGAGGTTGTGCATTAGAAAGAAATATTTACTTAAACGATGTTTCTTAAATTAATATTTAATTAGGTTCTTAAACGAGAAGGTAAATAAGAGCAATGCTGTTTTTATAGGCACAAAAGTATAATATTTTAAAAAGTAACTCATCTTTTAGTGAAGGCTAATTTTAACATGTTTTATAATCAATATTATTTCAATTAATTCCAATATTCTTCCAATCTCCAATCAAAGCTGCCAAATTTCTTTTTTAAATTTTCTATTAAGTTCCAATAATCATTCTCTTCAAAGTTTGTCCAACCCTTTTGATTAAAAGATTTAAGATCATGATAATTATTAGATAAGTTAGTAAGCAGAATACGATCTATTGGGGGATGAATTACTTGAGATTTATTTCCTTGCCCATGATTAGGTAAAATAACTGAAGTTTTTAAATAGATAGCAATAATTTTTGAAGCACGTCCATATGAACAAGAAATATTTTTTTCTTCTAAACTCTTAATAATAGCTTTACACCATTCCTTTTGCAATTCATCAAACTGATCTGAAGAAATTATTTCATTTGACTCACTGAAACTTTTAATTGAGGTGAAGTTTATTGCTTCCTTTATATTCTTATTATTTGTAAAAGACCTTTGGACAGATCGAGCAGCAGTCCAAACAGCAAACCTATGCTTGTGTTCGTTAAAATCAAATATCATAATTGTAATAGTAATATATTTCCCTAATACTTCCTAACCAAATTATTCAAAATCATCCTGCTCGAATCCGTCATCATCCGCGTACTATCCTGCGGTGTAAAATGACGTTTGAAAGCAATAAAAGCAGCGGTAGAATCCCGTACATCATAACCAATAATCCGCATGGTTTGCAAAGCATTAAAGTTACTTGGAACCGTATCCAAGATTGGATCATACCAATTACCAAAACCATATTCGGCCAATGTTTTCCATGGGAAATATTTATTCGGATCATTTTTGCGGGTAGGCGCAATATCCGCATGGCCAATAAAATTAGCGGTTGGAATATTGTACGTTTTCTTTAACGTAGCCAAAAGCGTTAATAAGCTGTTGATCTGCGCTTCCGGAAAAGGCACAAAACCATTGTTGTCCAACTCAATGCCAATGGAATTGCTGTTGATATCGGTATTGCCGCCCCAACGTGCGTTACCGGCCTGCCAGGCACGCAGGTAATCGTTCAGCATGTGGTAAACTTTGCCGTCTTTCCCGATTACATAATGCGCACTTACCTGTGTTCTGGGCAGGGTAAAAGTTTTTAAAGTTTGCTCGGTTGAGTTTTGTGCCGTATGATGGATGATGACATAATTAGGTTTCCGCAAGTTAAAATTGGTTGTGCCAACCCAATTGGCTTTATCAGGCGTTATCTCTCCCGTTGTTTCCGGCGGGACCTGGTTTATTATTTTGGCATAAGCCTTTGCCTGTTGCTTGTAAGAACGGTTGGTAATGGCATAAGGATTAGTGGCGCAACCAGCCAGCAGTAAGGTTACAGCAGTAAGCAAAGACAGAAAAGTTAAAGCTTGAATTGGAATGTGTTTCATGGTAGCAGCAAGATAAGAAAAATCAGAATATGAAAATTGATATGTATAGAAAATGGCGTTTTTCTATACACGTTAGTAGTGACATGTATAGAAAATGGCGTTTTGCTATACACGTCATTAGCGACATGTAAAGATTTTGGCGTTTTCTTTACATGTAGTTCAATCAACCAATTTATAATTTTTCAGCGTTTATCGTTTTAATTGTAGGTGCGATAAAATCTTTTACCGGTCCGCCTTTAAACAACTGGTATAATGGTGTATTGATATAGAAATTGCTGCGCCCAATCTTTTGCTTTTCTAAAAACCCTTTTTCTACCAGCAAACCGATGTATCTGGTTGCAGTTAACCTGGAAACCATTAATTCATCCATCAAAAATTCTATTTTGGTATAAGGATGCCTGAATAAGTTATTCAACAAGTCCTGACTATACATTTTTGGAAATTCCTTTCTGATTCGAATTTTATAATCCTGCATCAGCGTTTTGATATTCCCGATCAGCAAAATCGTTTCTTTTGCCGTTTGCTCTACGCCGTCAAGCATGTATAAAATCCATTCTTCCCAGTCGCCGGTATCTCTTACTTTTTGCAGCAAACGATAATAATCGCTTTTATGGCGGATGATGTATCGGCTTAAATAAAGTATTGGCAGATCAAGTAATTCATTCATAACGAGATACAAAATATTAATGATCCGGCCGGTTCTTCCGTTTCCATCATAAAAAGGGTGGATACTTTCAAACTGGTGATGTATAACAGCCATTTTTATCAATGGATCAGTAGGAAATAATTCTGTATCATTCATAAATGAAATCAAATTGTCCATCAGTTCTACAACCGAATCATAATCTTGCGGAGGCGTATAAACTGTTTCTCCGGTTGCATCATTTACTAAAGACGTTCCCGGAAGTTTGCGGTAACCAGCATCGTTTTGCTCTAATATTCTTTGTATTTCGAGAATATGGCTGCTCTTTAATATTTTTTGTTTCCGGATCATTTGAAAACCGTTTTTCAAAGCTTCAGCGTAGCTGTTGACTTCTTTTGCAGAAGCATTTAAAAAAAGGTCTTCAAAAAGCAAAGCTTTGTAAATCTCGTCATGCGTGGTGATGATATTTTCAATTGCCGAACTATCCTTAGCTTCTTGCAAAGTAAGTGTATTGATCAATATCGTTTCATTAGGAATGGTTGATGAAATGCCTTTCAGTTCTGCCAGCCGCCGATGGGCTGCCGGCAGTTTCTTTAAAACAGCTTTTGTTTCCAAATCAGCATCAGGCGGAAGAAACTTTATATTATATTTCATTATTCTTGATACTTCTTTTACCGCCCTAAAATTGATAAAGCAGATTCAATCCTTGCTGTAACTTCCTCTTTGCCCAACACTTCGGCAATATCAAAAACAGCCGGCCCAAATTTGCCGCCTACTAAAATAATGCGGAAAGGCAACATTACTTCGCCTATTTTAATGCCTTTTTCTTGTGCCAAAGCTTTAAAAGCGGCTTCAATTGCAGCAGCTTCCCAACTTTCAATTTCCTGTGTTTTCTGGATAAAAGCGATGAAGAAATCTGTTTTGGCATTGCTCCATTTGAGTTGGATGCTTGGCCAGTCAATGGTGCTTTCTGTTGGTTTTTGGAAGAAGTAAGCGGCGTGTTCGTAAAAATCCGTCAGCAAAGTACATCTGTCTTTTACCAGATCGATAATTTTTTTAAGCTGAGGATTGTTCTCTGCAAAAATATCATGCTGACGGAAAACCGGGATGACAGCAGGCATTAAATCTGTGGCTGAACTTTGTTTGATCCATTCGTGGTTGAACCATTTCGCTTTCTCAAAATCAAACTGCGCCCCGGCTTTACTGATCCTATCCATCGAAAACTGTTCCACCAATTCATCCAACGAAAAAATTTCCTGATCGGTCCCGTTGTTCCAGCCAAGCAATGCTAATAAATTCACAAAAGCTTCCGGCAAAAAACCTAATTCTTTGAACCCCTTTGTTAGTTCGCCGTTTTTCGGGTCTGTCCAGTTCATAGCATAAACCGGGAAACCCAAACGATCGCCATCGCGTTTACTTAACTTGCCGTGTCCGTCTGGTTTTAAAATTAACGGTAAATGCGCCCATTCCGGCATGGCATCTTTCCAGCCCAAATATTCCCACAAAAGCAAATGCACTGGAGCGGACGGCAGCCATTCTTCCCCGCGGAAAGCATGGGAAATTTTCATCAGGTAATCATCCACCACAACCGCCAAGTGATAAGTCGGCATTCCGTCGGCTTTCAAAAGCACTTTATCATCTATAGTGCCGGTTTCAAAATTAACGCGGCCACGGATCAGATCCGTAAAACCAATCGTTTCATCCACCGGTATTTTGATGCGGATGACGTGCGGCGTGCCGGCATCAAGCAAAGCCTGTACTTCGTTTACCGGCAAAGAAATGGAATTGCGCAATCCGTTTCGGTGCGCATGTCCGTATTGGAAATTCGGGGTTTCTTCACGTTTTTGTTCGAGTTCTTCGGGCGTATCGAAAGCATAATAAGCGTGGCCTTGTTCAACCAATTGCTCAGCATACCGGCGGTATATTTCTTTGCGCTCACTTTGGCGGTACGGTCCGTATCCGCCGCCAGCTTCAGGGCTTTCATCCGGCGTGATCCCGCACCAATCCAGGCAATCTAAAATATATTGTTCGGCACCTTCCACAAAGCGCGTTTGGTCGGTATCTTCCACCCGTAATATAAAACGGCCATTGTTTTGGCGGGCAAACAGGTAATTAAAAAGGGCAGTACGAACGCCGCCCAAATGCAAACCTCCTGTTGGACTTGGCGCAAACCGTACTCTTACTTTGTTGGACATTGTATAAATTTAAGCGGTAAAAACAGCATTTATTAAATTAAAGCAAAGATAAGTTTTAACCTTGTAGTTAAGGCTTAAGTGAAGCAAGCAATTCAAAATGAGCACAACAGCAATATTCCCGGACAATTCCCGTATTTTGAAACGGATGAACCCTTACGAACATAAACGCCAGTGGAATTACCTGCTGCTTGTTTTTGCCGCCATAATTGCCAGCGGATCTTTGCTTTACACCAACTATCTGGTTAAAAAAATTGCTAAATCCGAGCATACGCGCGCCGAAGTTTGGGCCAGGACGATGCAGCAGCAGCTTTCTTCGGATGACAATGATTTCCTGAATTACGTTTTTACCGTGCGTGATAGCCTTTCCGTTCCGGCCATTATCACCAACCAAAAAGGCGATTTTATCTCTGTAAAAGGCCTGGATTCTACCAAAACTTTTATTGATGTAGAAGAAAACCACGCGCCGGGGGCAAAAGCTGTAAAAAAGTACGACCTGCCATATTTTAAAGACGAACTGGCATTTATGAAAGGGCAGCACGCGCCCATCCGGCTGAATGTTCCAAGCATGTTTGGCAATAGCTACTGGCTGGTTTATTATAAGGATTCGCTGCTGCTCACGCAGCTCAAAATTTTCCCTTACGTGCAGCTTTTGCTTATCGCGGTGTTTTTGATTGTGGCTTATACGGCTTTTAATTCATCGCGAAAATCGGAACAAAACCAGGTTTGGGTTGGCCTTGCGAAAGAAACCGCGCATCAGTTGGGCACGCCGATTTCTTCGCTGATGGCTTGGATTGAACTGCTGAAAGATAAGTTTAATGCCGAGAACGATCCGTTGCTGCTGGAAATGGACAATGACGTGAAGCGGTTGGAAATTGTGGCCGATCGTTTCTCCAAAATCGGTTCCAAGCCCAATCTGGAACCGCAAGTGGTTTATGATGTGGTGAAAGATTATGTTGATTATTTTAAAGTCCGCGTTTCCAACAAAATCAGTTTTGAGCTTTCGGGCGATACACATCTAAAATCCGGACTAAATATTCCGCTGTTTGACTGGGTGCTGGAGAATCTCCTCAAAAACGCCGTGAATGCGATTGAAGGAACAGGGCAAATTAAAGTAATGATCCGCGGCAGCGCGGCCAAAAAATTAGTTTATATCGATGTAAGCGATACCGGAAAAGGTATTCCGCGTTCTAAATTTCTGACCGTTTTTAGGCCGGGTTATACCACGCGCAAACGCGGCTGGGGTTTGGGGCTTTCGCTCACCAAAAGAATGATTGAAAATTACCACAACGGACAAATTTTTGTAAAAGATTCTGAAGTTGGCAAAGGCACTACATTTCGCATTATTTTAAAAAATATTGCAGCATGACAAAGCCTCAACCCGAAGAATACGCGCCGTTTTATAAAGGTTATGTTGATTTAATTGCTGAGAAAGATGTACTGGACGTGCTTGCATCCAACCAAAGCAAAACCTATAATTTCTTTTTGTCGCTTCCTGCCGAAAAAGCCAATTTTGCTTATGCTGAAGGAAAATGGTCGATAAAAGAAGTATTGGGCCACCTGATTGATACCGAGCGGATTATGAGCTATCGGCTGCTCCGGTTTTCGCGTGCCGATCATCATCCGCTGGCTGGTTTTAATGAGAATTTTTTCAGTTCGAGATCAAACTACAAAACGCGGACTTTGGAAAGTTTGGCCGATGAATTTTCCACGTTACGGAAAGCAAATTTGTATCTCTACCAAAACCTCAGCGAAGAACAATTAAAACGCCAGGGAATGGCCAGCAACGCAATGGTTTCTGTAAAAGCGTTGCTGTATATTATTGCCGGCCACGAGTTGCACCACTTCAAAATTATCAGAGAAAGGTATTTGTAAATGCTGTTTTTACAGCTCTTTTTTCTTGTTGGTTTTGCTTTCTATTAAGTATGCAGTAAATAAGCCCAATCCGCCAAAAAAGGCAAGCATAGAAAAATATAATGGCGGATTACTCATTCGATGATCATAGAAAACAAAAATGTCCATTACATAAGCTAAAAATAAGCCCAAACCAGAACCGATTAAAAGCAAACCAAAAGTTAAAGTAAATGCAGGGTTACTTTGTCTTTGTTTTGGCAAATCGGTTCGTGGGTCCATTCCGCGTTCAATCATGGCCATTCGTTCTCTGTTTCTTAGATAAATAATTCCAAAGATTAAAGCAAAAAATGCAAGTGGAACTAAAATTGAGGCTAAAACTCCTAATACTGCTGGACTCATTTTATTAAAATTTTAAAGGTGAATTGATTAATTTAGAAGTTATGACCACTTCCTTTTTAAGGAGGTTACACCATTAGCATAAATAATTTTAGGTTGATAAAAGAAGCATTGGATTAGATGAAGATTTCTCCCTTTGGTCGAAATGACAAGATATACGCGCTGTCGTCCTGAGCGTAGCGGAAGGACCTTCTTCCAATAAGTAAGTAATCCTGCTTGAATGAATATTTCCCCCTTTGGTCGAATGACAAGGCGCAAATTTATACCGATAAAAGAAGCATCAGGCTGTAACCTATATTTGATTGCAAGCGTCTGAAACAATAATTGATGCAAAATTTAGAAAGCGATACAGAACTGATCCGCCAGGTGCTGGCCGGTAACCAGGCGGTTTATGCCGATTTGGTGAAGCGGCATCAGCGGTATGTGTTTACGCTGGCTTTGCGTTTCGCCAAAAACCGGGAAGATGCCGAGGAAATTGCGCAGGATTGTTTTGTAAAAGCATACAAAGCCTTGGCCGGTTTTCAGCAGCAATCTAAATTTACAACTTGGTTGTACACAATTGTTTACACGACGGCCATGACTTTTCTCCGCAGAAAAAAACTGGAAACTTATTCATTGGATGATGATGCTGTTTTTATACAGGTAAATAATCAAACAGGTTTTAAGTTGAATTTGGCCGAACAGAAATCACAATCGTATCATATTAATTTGGCAATCAAGCAGTTATCACCGGATGATGCGGCGATTCTGACATTGTTTTATCAGGGAGAACAATCGCTGGAAGAAATTGCGGCTGTGGTAAAAATGGAAACCAATACGGTGAAGGTCAAACTGCATCGTGCGAGGCATCGTTTAAAAGAAAAGCTGGAAATTTTGTTAAAAGAGGAAGTGAGGGAATTGTTATGAATATGGAAGAAAAATTGTGGGATTATATCGATGGTTTTTGTACGGAAGAAGAGCGAAAAGCAATCGGTTTATTGTTGAAAACAGACGAGAATTATCATCATAAATACTTGGAAATGAAAACTTTTCAAGAAAATATTTCTTTGCTGGAGATAGAAGAACCTGCCATGAATTTTACATTCAGCGTAATGGAAAGCGTTCGGGGAGAAAAGATTTTGAGACCACTGAAAACTACTGTTGATCAACGGATTATCCTCGGAATTGCAGCGTTTTTTATGTGTTGCATCATGCTTCTTTTAGGCTATGTTTTTGTGAACATCAATTGGACAGCTTCGGCTCAAATTAAAATTCCGGAAATTAAAACCCCATCTGTAAACGCTAATTTTAAATCGGTCCTACTTAAAGGGTTTTTATTTCTTGATTTGATTTTAGGATTGTTTTTTGCAGATCATTATTTCAGAAAGTTGTTTTTTGAAAAGAAATAACGCTAATTTTAAAAAGCAATCAGGTTTCTGAAAAAAATAAGAAATAATGGCAAAAGCAACAATAGAAGTGATCGAAGCTTTACGGAAAACGGCGGCAAACCTGCAAAATAAAGCACCTTATCAATGGGGCCACATGGGAAGCTGCAATTGCGGCAACCTGGCACAGGTGGTTACAAATCTGGACAAGGCGGCCATTCATCAGGAAGCGATGCGGCGGCATGGTGATTGGAACGAGCAATTATTTGATTATTGTCCGCAAAGTGGTTTGCCGTTTGATCATATAATTGACACAATGCTGGATTTTGGTTTTACGCGGACGGATCTGGCTCACTTGGAAAAACTTTCTGATGATGCGGTGCTGGCTAATCTCCCGCATGGAAAACAATATCTTAAACGAAACAGTAGTGAAGACGTGGTTAAATATTTATTGAGCTGGGCAGATTTGCTGGAAAAACAGTTTATTTCTGGTATGGTAATTGATAAATCCTTGTTTGAATCAGTAGCAATATTGGTTTAATTGTGATAAGGTTTAGGTTGAAAGCTCCACGGACACCGTTTCGTGGGGCTTTTATTGTTTTTGCTGATTTTTAAGGGATAAAAGAAGTATCTCTACTAAAGTGAACATCAGTACCTTAAAACAAAATACCAGTTTAACGATCATTTATCGTTAAACTGGTATATAATAAAAGCGAAAGAAAAGTTTCTGATTAGTTTTCTACATCTCTCGGTGCAACTTTTTTAATGTAGAAACCGGCACTAAGCAAACCCAATACGGCACCGATCAAAGCCCATAAAAAAGTCCCTTTTACAATGTAAGCAACAATAATCCCTGCCAACAGGCCAACGATATAATATAAATTATCAAAACTTTTAACTTCTTCCGTTTCGTGATTTTCCATGATGCTGTTTTTATGGCAGTAAAATTAACCGAATAATCAATCGCTGCCTAATCCTAATTTGTATTTTTTGCTTTGCTGATGAGATTGATGAACAAGCGGTAAGCGCCCGGAACGCCGGCAGGCAATTCCCGGAAAAATACCAGCGAAGTGTATATAAACCGTCCTTTTCCATAATCAGCAACCAATAAAGAACCTTTATTGGGCTGTTCGCCCGAATCGTTCATCTGCAAAACCGTTCTGTATTTTGGGTCGATGTCATCAGCAAAATAAATACCGCGTTCCTGGATCCACCCTTTAAAATCTGCTTGGATAATTTTATTTGGATAATTTAAAACCGGGTCAGCAGCATTTAAAATTGTAACCGGCGCGTTCTCATCCGTCACCCGGACATTCATGATCCTAAAAGGGTACGGGCCGATCTGGTTGCTCACCAAGCCATTATTATTGTTGTATTGAACCAAAAGATTACCGCCGTTTTTAACATATTCCAGCAGTTTTGGCTCCTCCACCGGCAAGCGTGTATTGATATTGAAAGCTCTTATGCCGATAATAATGGCATCGTAAACAGACAGGTTTCCGTTCAGGATTTCATTTTCTGAAAGCATTGTTACCTGATAGCCAACCTGCTGCAACGCCTCCGGAACCAAATCACCTGCACCCGGCAGATACCCGATCCTTTTACCGCTTATTTTTAAATCGACATTGACCAATTTTGCCCGGGAAGGCGGGAAATAAGTAATGTTCGGGATATGTTCATAAGTGATTTGGCGGATGCCCTGCTGAAAAGTCTTGCCGTTTACCTGCATGATGGCTTGTACCGTATCAGTTTCTGTTTTGCTAATGGCAGAAGTAACCGAAAAAACTGCTATCCACTCCTCTCCCTTTTTTTTGCCGGTAAAAGAAGCATTGGCCGGCGTAATTTTCCATCCCTCAGGTGCTTTTAAACTGATACTGCCGCTGCTGTTGGTAAAGCTTTTTAGCTTGACAATAACTTGCTTAGGCTGGGCAGAATTAAAAATATAAACCTGCTGGTCCAGGTTGGCGGTAACCTGCGGCGTGATTTCCAAAGGCTGATAAACTTCCCCATGCACCGGGCTTGTATATTTGTACATCAATTGGCGGTGCAGCGTGAACAACTGCCCGTTGATAACGAACTGCCAGTCCACGGTAACCGGATCGGGGTTTTCAGGATAACCAACCAATTCCTGATTAGCTACCGGATAACTTCCGCCGGTTTGTGCGCCATCCAGCCAGTAAGGCTGCGTAATTGTTCCCGCTAAGGTCCTGCTCTCTAAATTTTGCATTTGATTGACTGGAAGCAGTGTATTAAAAGTATTTTTTTGATCGCCCGTTTCTGTACTTACCAACCTGATCATACTGCCCGAACGATTGATTACCTGGTTTCGGACGCTAATGCTGTCGCCTATGGCATAAGTTGGGTTTTGGGCATAACTTTCAAGCCACAAACCAGCGCAAGCAGGTATCAGCAGGTTCAGTTCCTTTAATTTTTGCGTTTTCCAGTAGGTATCCGTTAATTTTTGTACAGAGCCATAAATATTCATCAATAGCGGCAATGATTTAACAGGTTCTGCCGGGCTAAAGCTTTTTACCAACTCGTTGGTCCTGATGTTGATCGCATCGCCGCCCTGCACTCTTTTCCAGGTGGTGTTGATACCATCCATCAAATCCGTTTGCGGGGCATCGCCCAAAATCGTTTTAAAATATTCGTAGGATTGGCCGCGTTGTTTGGCCGTGCCGAAACCCTGGCTTTTGTGGTTGGAGCGGCTGTCGGCAGCAATCTCACCATAACCTTTTCCCAGCAAAGTATTGTAAACGCCAACATCAATTTTAAACTGGTCAGGGCTGGTCGTATCGTTTCCGCCAAAGTTAAACGTGTTCCAAAGCAGTCGTTTTGCTTGCCAGGGCTGCACAAATTTTAATTGTTCGGGGAAACGGGTTGGATCAGCGGCAGCCGTAAAAGCCTCCTGCGCCAAAATTGCTGAAGCAGTATGATGCCCGTGGCCGCCTTCGCCCGTGGTTGGAAAACGGCAGATCATCACATCCGGCCTAAATTTTCGGATCACCCAAACTACATCGCCCAAAACCTTTTCTTTGTCCCAGATACGCAATGTTTCTTCCGGCCCTTTAGAAAAACCAAAATCTTTGGCGCGGGTAAAAAACTGTTCTGCACCATCGGTACGCCTTGCAGCCAGCAACTCCTGAGTGCGGATCAGCCCTAACAATTCGCCCTGCTCGTTGCCGATTAAGTTTTGGCCGCCATCACCCCTGGTCAAAGCCAGATAGCCTGTGCGGTAATGTTTTTCCTGAGCGAGATAAGCCAGCAAGCGCGTATTTTCATCATCCGGATGCGCAGCAACATAAAGCACGCTTCCCAAAACAGGCAGCTTTTTAAGTTCCTGTTCGATGGAAACCCGATCAGCAGGAGGAGCGGTTTGTGCCGATACTGTTTTTATCCATATAAAAGTGGAAACCAAAATCAAAAACTGCCTTGTCATCTTTTTAAACTAAACATTTATTGTTACTCCTCTGAAAACATTACTTGTAGCAAAGCATTTACTGCTTCCCTTTGGTTTTTATCCAGCTCCCCGTTTTTTTTTATGATCCTGCTTTTATCTATAGCTTTTATCTGATCAAAGGCCAAAACTCCCGGCTTGCCATTATGATTGGTAGATAGCCTGGTAGGATAGGTTTTGTTTGTTGAGGTAAAAGGTATTACTATAACGGTGCTTAAAGCAGCATTTGCTGCATTTGGGGAAACTATAAGGCATGGCCTTACTTTCGCTATTTCTGAGCCTTTGTCAGGATTTAAGTCCACTAATACCGCCTCCCATTTTTTATAAGGCTTACTCATCCCCTAATCCGTCTTTTAGTGTTACGTCCCAATCGTTAAACTCTGGCTCCGGGCTCGTATCTGCCAGGGCGAATATAGCTGCCCATTGGTTTAAAGGAGGTACTGTTGGGGCTGGTTTTATGAGTATCCCTTCTGCAGTTGGCTCCAGTATAACCTCAGTAGTGCCCAATGACAGGGCCAACTCTTTAGGCAGCCTTACTCCTTTAGAATTTCCTATCTGCGTTACCCTTGCATAATATATATGTTGCATAGCATAAAGGTAATAACTTTTATTATAACGTCATAGTCTTAAAATTGCAGACAGGCACTCTTAATAAAAGCCGAAGGCTTTATGAGAGGAATTATCCAAGACAATACCTAACCTTTAATGTTTTTTAGGCGATAAAAGAAGTATCCAAATAATTATGTTGTACTGTACTTTGAGGTGACAAAAGCCATAGATACTGCTTTTATCACCTCAAAGTAATAAGCCAATATTTTTAAAATTGATTTTTTTATTAATCAAACGATTGATTAATTTTGCGCCAGGAAAAAGAAATGGAAAAAGAAAAACCTGACAAAAAGGACCATATCCTGGACATTGCCGAAAAGGTTTTTTCGGAGTTGGGATATGATGGTGCTTCTACCCGTTTAATTTCGGGGGAAGCCAATGTAAACATGGCCATGCTGAATTATTATTTTGGTTCAAAGGAAGGGTTGTTTATTGCTGTTTTTGAAAGGAAGATAAATTTTTTTAAATCATTGCTGCAAAACATCAACGAGGATGAAAGTTTAAGTTCCTGGAACAAGCTGGAGCTTTATATCGATGAATATGTGGACAGGGTGGTTGCAAACACTTGTTTTCAAAAATTGATTACCCGTGAACTTTCTTTAAGCAGGCATGGCGATATCAATGATAAGATTACAGATATTTTGATGACCAACGTGCTGGAATTTAAAAAAGTAATGCAGGAAGGGGTTGATAACGGCTCGTTTTTTGAAAACGCTGATGTAGAGTTGTGCATTGCAACTATTTACGGCACCAAAAATTATATCATCAATACACCTCAGGTCGCATCCCGTATGCTGGGTAAAAATGTACTGGACGATATCTTTTTGGAAACAGAACTAAAACCCCGTATAAAAACATACATGAAAAGACTTTTAAAATCTTATTTAGTTATAGAAAATGATAGAACAAATTAATAAACTAACTATAAATCCTGCAACTGGCCAGGCACTTACTGCTTTAAAGCGAATGGCAGGTGTAGTGCTGTTGATAGGCTGCACGGTTGCTTCTGCTACAGCGCAAGACAGGACACTTACCTTAGATGAAGCCATTAAACTTGGGATCGAAAACAGTAAAACGTTAAAATATTCCCAATCAAAAATTGACCAGGCCGTATCTCAGTATAATCAAGCTAAAGACCGTGCACTTCCAACCGGAACAGTTAGTTATATGTACAGCCGTGCGCAAATCCCAGTCAATACATTAAGTTTTGGGCCAACTTCTTTTAGCCTGCCAAAAAGTGCAAATGCCAATTTAGGGATCGCTTCCCTTGCCGAACCGATTTATGCCGGCGGAAAATTTAAATATGCAAAAGAATCAACAGATTTATTGATAAAAATAGCCCGCCTGGATGTTGACAATGATAAAGATCAGGTAACTTATGGCATCATCAGTGCTTATTACAACTTGTATAAAGTGTTGCAGAGCAAAAAAGTAGTCGAACAAAATTTGACTACCATTGACCAGCAGATCAAACAATCACAACGGTTTTTTGAGCAGGGGATTGTCACAAAAAATGATGTCTTGCGCTTTCAGTTGCAACGATCAGATATTGAATTGAACGGTATTGAATTGGAAAGCAACCGCAAAGTAATCAATTACAACCTTGATGTTTTGTTGGGTTTACCGGAAACTACACAGATTAATGTTGCTCAAGTAACCACAACCGATCGTCCGGTATTGCCTTTAACCAATTATATTGACAGTGCTTTTGCAAACCGCCAGGAAATACGCCAGTTGGATTTGCGGACACGGGTAGCGGAAACCAACATTAAAACCACCCGTGCCGACAGGTTGCCAACATTAGCGGCAACAGCCGGAGCTTACTATTTAGACATCTCGGCCAATCCGCTGCCAAGTAAGGGCAGTTATATTACACCGCTTACTGCCGGCCTTGCTTTATCTTGGAACTTTGGTTCTTTATGGAGCAATAAAAACAAAGAGACGGAAGCCCGTATAGAGCGTGATCAAACCGTTATCAATAAAGGCATTGTTACGGATGACCTGAAAAACGAAGTGAACCAAAACTATCAGGATTATGTGTCTGCTTTAAACAAAGTCAATCTATTGCAAACCTCTATTGCGCAGGCCACAGAGAACAACCGTTTACAGGAATCCCGTTACAAGAGCAATATTTCTTCGGCAACAGACCGTGCCGATGCACAAACTTTACTTTATCAGGCACAAATTAACCTGGAACTGGCAAAAGCTGATGCGGGCTTGGCTTATTACAATTTATTAAAATCAACCGGAAAAATCAACAAATAAAAACAGTATTAATATGGCACAGCAAGTAGAACAACCAGAAACAGAACAACCCGTTACCAAAAAACCCAACCGGGTAATACCGATTATATTAGGGCTGGTGCTTTTGACAGGTATTATATTTGGTATCAAAGAATATATTTATTACAGCAAACATGAAGATACAGATGATGCACAGATTGATGGCGACATCAGCCCGGTAGTTGCCCGGGTAGGAGGTTATGTGGATAGTATTGCTTTTGAAGAAAATACCCACGTTAAACAGGGGCAGGTACTGGTAAAGCTGGATGACCGCGACTATAAAGTAAAGGTAGAACAAGCATTGTCCGCTCAAAAAGGTGCAGGTGCAAGTGTTGGCGTTGGTCAGTCGCAAATATTTACCACAACAGCTAACTCTGCCACCGCGAGGGCACAAGCCGAATCTGCAAAGGCTAAGTTAGAGCAAGCGAACAATGATTATGCCCGTTATGCCAATCTGGTAAAAGACGGTTCTGTAACGCAGCAGCAATTTGACCAGGCAAAAGCAGATAGAGATGTAGCTAAAGCTAATTATAGTGCTGCACAGGATCAATATAAAGCTGCACAAGAACAGATCGGAACTACCCGGAACCAGTTAAAGGTAACCAATACAGGCGTAAACCAACGCCAGGCCGATGTTGATTTTGCAAAATTACAACTTACCTACACGACTATTTATTCGCCTTCAAGCGGTATTGTATCCAAAAAGAATGTGCAAAAAGGACAATTGGTACAGGCGGGACAAACGTTGTTTTCGGTAGTGAACGATAACAGTATTTATGTTACGGCTAACTTTAAAGAAACACAGCTAAACAATTTGCATACTGGGGAAAAGGTAGATATTGAAGTGGATGCCTTTCCTGATTTAAAATTAGAAGGGGAAGTTTATAATTTTTCACCTGCAACAGGTGCTAAGTTTTCCCTGCTTCCTCCGGACAATGCTACCGGCAACTTTGTTAAAGTGGTGCAACGGGTGCCGGTTAAGATAAAAATCAATGCCAGTAAAGAAATAATAGATAAACTGCGCCCGGGCATGAGTGTGAACGCATCTGTTATCTATAAAAATTAAAACAATGGCCGAAACAGGTTTTAAAAAATGGATCATTACCATAACGGTGATCACAGCTTCTTTGTTAGAGCTGATTGATACCACTATTGTAAACGTATCCTTGCCTACTATACAGGGTAATTTAGGGGCGACACTTGAAGACGTTGCATGGATCACTACAGGATATGCGGTTGCTAACGTAATTATATTGCCCATGTCAGGCTGGTTGGGCAGTTTCTTCGGACGAAAAAATTATTTCCTGACTTCCATCATCTTATTTACGATTGCTTCATTCCTTTGCGGTAATGCACACAGCCTTAACGAATTGATCGCATTCCGTATTTTACAGGGAATTGCTGGTGGCGGGTTAATTTCAACAGCACAAGCTATTTTGCTTGAAACCTGGCCTCGTGAACAAGTAGGTACAGCTACGGCTTTATTTGGTTTCGGCGCAGTAGTGGGGCCAACGATAGGGCCAACTATCGGCGGCTATTTAACTGAACACTTTTCATGGCCATGGATATTTTATGTGAACTTGCCCGTAGGTGCTTTAGCTGCTTTTTTTACCTATACATATGTAAAGGAAACGCCAAAAACCGGACGAGGCAACCCTATTGATTGGTGGGGTATTGCCCTGTTGGCTATTGCGGTTGGTAGTTTACAGGTAATCTTGGAAAAAGGGGAATCAGAAGATTGGTTTTCAAAAACTTACATCCTCGTTTTAACCATTACTGCGATATTAGGTTTATTGTTGTTTATTTGGCGTGAGCTAAGTACAGCCTATCCTATTGTTAATTTTAGTATCATGCGGCACAGAAGTTTTTCTGTGGGTATGATTACTTCGTTTATCCTGGGGTTTGGATTGTATGGTTCTGTGTTCGTTTTTCCGATATTTTGCCAAAGCTTGCTGGGTTTTTCATCCGAAGACACCGGAAAACTGTTGTTTCCAGGGGGATTATTTACTTTGGCTATGATGCCGCTTGTGGGCAAAATGCTGAACAAAAACGTTCCTGCCCAATTAATGGCTACAGTGGGCATGTTATTGTTCTTTGTGTTTACCCATATGCTGAGTAATTCTACTTTGGAAACAGGCAAAGGCGATTTTTTCTGGCCGCTGGCAATCCGGGGCATTGGCATGGCTCTGCTTTTTGTACCATTGACCACGTTGGCCATTGCTGATTTAAAAGGCCCGGAAATTGGGCAGGGGACGGGCCTAAACAACATGATGCGGCAATTAGGCGGATCATTCGGTATTGCTGCTTTAACCACCATTATCCATATCCGCCAAGGCGTACACCGCAATAACCTTTTGGTGAACATTAACCCTTATAATCCTGCTTTTGTACAACGTTTTAACATGTACGTCCAGGCATTTTTAGGGAAAGGCAAATCTATGCTGGATGCCACGCACATGGCCTATGGGGCAATGGAAGGTTCTGTGATCAAGCAATCCCTGCTGCTCACATATGATGATGCTTACTGGATAACAGGGCTAATCATGCTTTGCTCCATCCCGCTATTGTTCCTACAGCCATTCAGAAGAAAGAATGCACAAATGCCGGTAGATGCACATTAAAAATAAAAAGCCGTTCTGTTTTGCAGAACGGCTTTCCCCCAAAAAAAATTAACAATTAAAATGTAGTTGGCTTATAATTTCGTTCTGACAGGTAATTGATAAGGCAATCCTATCAGATAGTTGTACAAGCTTTTAATCTCTCTCTAAAATTATGTTTTAATATCTGTTAAAACAACTATCGGGTTGGTTTTTTTTAAAATAGTTTTGCACATATGTCAGAATTAATAGGTTCCTGCTTTAAACTTCGGTCTTGGCAAAACGGCGATGAAATTACGATGCTCACTTACGCCAAAAACCCCAAAGTTTCCGCTTATCTTACCAACGCATTTCCTTCGCCTTACACTGCTGCCAATGCCCGTTTTTGGATAGATATGCAGTTGCAGCAACAGCAATCGTCCTTCAATCTAGTGTTATGTTAATTATGAATTGACGGATAAAGTTTTTTCAGTTTTATTCGGGCATCACCGTTCGTAAACTGCCAATTAATTTTACCGTTCTTATTATTCCGATTTTCTTGCCATGCCGCGACC
>JAABVA010000159.1_pt1 | contig 87604 bp, 89 predicted proteins | sample 5560331 | NCBI WGS metagenome assembly JAABVA01 (sample SAMN12812661, study PRJNA571458) | rock metagenome | isolation source: Antarctica rocks | place: Antarctica: Victoria Land, Mt New Zealand sud | collected 2016-01-07
CGACCTGGCGGGCGAGGTAGGCCGAGCCGTAGCCGCCGTCGAAGCTGCCGACGTCGGCGTCGGTCTGCTTGAACCGGGCGTGCTCGGCGCTGGCGATGCTCAGGTCGCAGACCACGTGCAGGCTGTGCCCGCCGCCCGCCGCCCACCCCGGCACGACCGCGACGACCACCTTGGGCATCGTCCGGATGAGCCGCTGCACCTCGAGGATGTGCAGCCGCCCGGCTCGCGCGCGGTCCCCGTCACCGTCGCCGTGCTCGCCGCCGACGCCGTCGCCGGTCCGGTCCGCGCCACCGGCGTAGCGGTAGCCGTCGCGGCCACGGATCCGCTGGTCGCCGCCCGAGCAGAACGCCCACCCGCCGTCCCTGGCGGACGGCCCGTTGCCCGTGAGGAGCACGCACCCGACCGAGAAGGTCCGGCGGGCGTCGTCGAGGGTCCGGTACAGCTCGTCGACGGTCTCGGGCCGGAAGGCGTTGCGCACCTCGGGGCGGTCGATCGCCACCCGCACGACCCGCGGCGGCCCGCCACCGGCCTCCCGACTGCGGTGGTAGGTCACATCGGCGAGGTCGTCGAACCCGGCCACCGGCTCCCAGCTCGCCGGGTCGAACAGCTCGGACACGCCCGTGGTGGCCACGCCGCGAACCTACGGCGTGTCGCTGCCACGAGGCGGGACTGCCCCACCCGACGAGCGAGCGCTGCGATCGCAGTCGCAGCGGGCAGCGCATGTAAAATACATGCATGGTCGCTCTGCAGATTCGCGACGTGCCCGAGGACGTCCGGCGGGCGCTGGCCGAGCGAGCCCGGACACAGGGCCAGTCGCTGCAGGCCCTCCTCCTCCGAGTGGTGACCGACGAGGCCCGCCGATCGGCGAACCTCGCCCTGCTCGCCCGCTTCGAGGGCCGCGACGACGGTTCACGGATGTCCGCCGCCGGCGTGGTCGAGGCACTGGACGCCGCCCGCGTCGAGCGCGACGCCCAGCTGGTGCGTGTGGTGTCGGGTGTGTCCGCGCCGCCCGGCGTACCCCGCTCGTGATCGTCGTGGACGCCTCGGTGCTCACCCTCGCCCTGACCGACGACGACCGGACAGGGGCGGCCGCCCGCGCGGAGCTGGCTCGCGATCCCGGGTGGGCCGCACCGGAGCACCTGCTCGTCGAGGTCTTCTCCGCCGTCCGCGGCCGCCACCTCGGTGGCCGGATCTCCCGCCGGCGCGCCGAGGACGCTCTCGCCGCGCTCGGGGAGGTCACCCTGGAGGTGGTCGCGACCTCCTCGCTGCTGCCGCGGATGTGGGAGCTGAGATCGAACGTCAGCGGCCACGACGCCGCGTACGTGGCACTGGCCGAGGTCTTCGGATGCCCGCTGGTGACCGCAGACGCCCGACTGGCCCGCGCGGTCGGCCCGCGATGCGAGATCCGTCTGGTCGGACCCGGCCATTGACAGCGCTCAGTTCGTCACAGCAGCCGCCGCGACGGCGTCCCGGCGGTGCCGGCGGCACGCCGACTGACGGCAGCCCGCCCGGGTGATCGGCGCCGTCAGTCGAAGAGGCCCTCGACCGACAGGTAGCGCTCGCCGGTGTCGTAGCAGTAGGTCAGCACTCGGGTGCCGTCCGCCAGGTCTGGGAGCTTCTGGGCGACCGCCGCGAGCGCCGCCCCGGACGAGACTCCGATCAGGATGCCCTCGACCTTCGCGGCCCGGACAGTGAAGCCGTACGCGTCGTCCTCGCTGACCCCGATGGTCCCGTCGAGGGTGGCGGTGTGCAGGTTGGCGGGGACGAAGCCCGCGCCGATGCCCTGCAGCTTGTGGGGGCTGGGCGGCCCGCCGCTGATCACCGCGGACTTCGCCGGCTCGACCGCGAACGTCTGCAGGTCCGGCCAGTGCTCCTTGAGGATCTCGCTCACGCCGGTGATGTGGCCGCCGGTGCCGACCCCGGTGATGAGGACGTCGATCCCGTCGGGGAAGTCGCGCAGGATCTCCTGGGCCGAGGTCGCCTTGTGGACAGCGATGTTGGCCGGGTTCTCGAACTGCTGGGGCATCCACGCACCCGGGGTCTCCACGACGACCTGGCCGGCCCGGGCGATCGCGCCCTTCATGCCCTCGGCGCGCGGGGTGAGCTCGAACCGGGCGCCGAACGCCGCCATGAGCCGCCGCCGCTCCACCGACATCGAGTCCGGCATGACCAGGAGGACGTCGTAGCCCTTGACCGCCGCGACCAGCGCGAGGCCGATGCCGGTGTTCCCCGACGTCGGCTCGACGATGAGCCCGCCCGGCTGCAGCAGCCCGCGCTCCTCCGCGTCGGTGATCATCGCGAGCGCGACCCGGTCCTTGATCGAGCCGCCGGGGTTGGCCCGCTCCATCTTCATCCAGACCTCGACCCGGGTGCCGAACAGCCGGCTGAGGCGGACGTGGGGGGTGTCGCCGATCGTGTCGAGGATGCTGTCCGCGCGCATGGGGGTCCTCCGGTGCCGTCATCGGTGACGCCTGCCACTCCCGCCACTGCGGCGGCCGCGTCAGATGTGGAACTCCAGCAGGGCGTCGGCTTCTTCCCCGGACGTGCCGTTGCCCGTGTCCGACCCGGCGGGCGAGCGTGTCGAGCGGCGCCGGTCGACACTCGCACTCGTCGACACCACCGAGTCCGCCGGGACGCTGCGGGTCAGCCACACGTTGCCCCCGATGCGGCTCCGCGCGCCGACGACCGTGTCACCGCCGAGGATCGTGGCCCCGGCGTACACCACCACGTCGTCACCGATGGTCGGGTGGCGCTTGCGGCTGCGCAGCGCCTTGCTCACCACGAGGGCGCCGAGGGTGACCCCCTGGTACAGGCGCACCCGCCGCCCGACGACCGCCGTCTCCCCGATCACCAGCCCGGTGCCGTGGTCGACGGCGAAGTCCCCGCCGATCAGCGCGGCCGGGTGGATGTCGATGCCGGTCGCCCGGTGGGCGAGCTCGCCGAGCACCCGCGGGAGCAGCGGGACACCGCTGGTGTGCAGCTGGTGCGCCATCCGGTACACGGCGGTCGCGAAGAAGCCGGGATAGGCGAGGACCACCTCGTCGACGCCGGACGCGGCCGGGTCGCCGTCGGCGGTGGCGGCCGCGTCGCGGAGCAGGGCCTGTCGGATGGCAGGAAGCTCAGCGAAGAGGCCCGCGGCCGCGGCCTGCTGGGCGGCGGGGTCCACCCCCGGCAGCGCGAGCGCCTCGTCGAGCAGGCGACCCAGGGCCGCGGCGTCGTCGGTGACCCCGTCGGCCCGGCAGCCGGGGGTGCCGGTGAAGTGCGGGAACAGCAGGCCCAGGAAGGCGTGGATGAGCCGCTCCGCGACATCGGGCAGTCGCGGGGGCAGCCGGTAGGCGGCCCGGTCAGTGGCGATCGCCGCGGCCAGCTCCGGCGGCAGCACCAACCCCGCCCTGCTCCCGTCGTCCGGCGCAGCATCCACGCCGAGCGACGCTACGGCTCGGACTCGTGCGTGCGGCGAGCCGACACCGACCCGACCCCGACCCCTGGCCCCGGCGCGGCTGTCCTGCGAGCCGCGACACTGGGCGGGTGTCGACGACCGTGCTCGCCTGGTCGCTGCCGCTGCACATCCGTTTCCGCGGCCTCACCCGGCGAGACGGGCTGCTGGTCCGCGGCGAGGCCGGCTGGGGAGAGTTCTCCCCGTTCGACGACTACGACGACGCCGCGTCGCTGCCCTGGTGGCAGGCCGCGCTGGAAGCGGCCGCGGGGGACTGGCCGGCGCCGCTGCGCGATCGTGTGCCGGTCAACGTGACGATCCCGGCGGTCGGGCCGCAGCGGGCGCGGGAGCTGGTGGCGGCGGGCGCGGGCTGCACCACGGCGAAGGTCAAGGTGGCCGAGCCCGGTCCCGACCCGCGCGCGTCCCTCGCCGCCGACGTCGCCCGGGTCGAGGCGGTCCGCGACGCTCTCGGGCCGGCCGGCGCCATCCGGGTGGACGCCAACGGCGGCTGGGACGTCGACACGGCGGTCACCGCGCTGCGGGCGCTGCACCGGGCGGCGGCGACCGGCGGCGGCGCCGGACTGGAGTACGCCGAGCAGCCCTGCGCCACCGTCGAGGAGCTCGCGGCGCTCCGGCGGCGCACGTCGGTGCCGGTCGCGGCCGACGAGTCGATACGCCACGCGGCGGACCCGCTGCGGGTGGCCCGTCTCGGGGCGGCCGACGTCGCGGTGCTCAAGGTCGCACCGCTCGGGGGCGTGCGGGCGTGCCTGCGGATCGCGGAGCAGATCGGCCTGCCGGTGGTCGTGTCGAGCGCGCTGGAGAGCTCGGTCGGGATGGCGGCGGGCGTCGCGCTGGCCGCCGCGCTGCCCGAGCTGCCGCACGCCTGCGGGCTCGCGACGGTCAGCCTCTTCACGGCGGACCTGGTGGCCGACCCGCTGCTCCCGATCGACGGGATGCTCGCGGTCCGCCGGCCGCGCCCGGACCCCGCGCTGGTCGCCGCGGCCGCCGCGGGACCGGCCGTCGACGCGTCGCTGCGGGCGCGCCTGGACCGCGTGCGGGCGCTGGTGGGCCGGTGAGCGCGCTGCCCTCCCGCGGTCGGATCACCAGCCGCAACGCCGCCTTCCAGCAGCTGGCGTCGCTGCTGGAGAACCGCCAGAAACGCCACCGCGCCGGACTGTTCCTCGTGCAGGGGGTGCGGCCGATCACCGTCGCGGTCGAGCGGGGCTGGCCGCTGGAGCGGCTGCTGCGACGCGGCGGCCCGCTGTCGCGGTGGGCCGCGGACACCCTCGCGCGGGTGTCCACCGACGGTGTCGGGACCCTCGAGGTCGCCGACGAGCTGCTCGCCGAGCTGGGGGAGCGCGACGAAGTGGCAGGTCGGGACGCGGCAGGTGGGGAGGCGGCGGGTCGGGACGCGCTCGGTCGGGACGCGGTCGGTCGGGACGTGGCTGGCCAGCCGGGCGTCGTGCCCGAGCTGGTCGCGGTGGCCCGCATTCCCGACCCGCTCGGCTCGGTCGACGCCCGCGACGACCTGCTGGTGCTGGTCCTGGACCGCCCGTCCGCGCCGGGTAACCTCGGCAGCCTGATCCGCTCCGCCGACGCCTTCGGTGCGCACGCCGTGCTCGTCGGCGGGCACGCCGTGGATCCGTGGGACCCGCGCGTGGTCCGGGCATCGACGGGGTCGGTGTTCGCCGTCGACCTCGTCACCGTCGCCGGTCCGGACGAGGCACTCGAGCTCCTGCCGCCCGGCGTCGCCGTCGTGGGCACCGACGAGGCCGGCACCGAGGACATCGCCGACGTCGACCTGACCGGCCCGACGGTGCTCGTCGTCGGCAACGAGGCCCGCGGGATGAGCGCCGCCTGGCGCGCGGCCTGCACGGCCGTTGTCCGCATCCCGATCGGCGGCCCCGGCAGCGGCTCCAGCGCGAGCTCGCTCAACGCCGCGAACGCCGGCACCGTCGCCCTCTACGAGGCGGTCCGCCAGCGCCGCGCGGCGGGCCACCGCTGAGCACGACCGCTCCTCGGGTGAGTCAGGCGGCGCGCTGGCCGACGAACGCAGAATCCTGCCCAAGCTCACGCAGGAAGGCGCCGACGTAGTCCACCAGGCCGCGCCCCACGTCGCGCTCGCGCAGCGGCTCGGCCGTGGGGAGGAAGTCGAACAGGTGCGGATCGCGGGTCGCCTGCTGGGCGAGATCGGAGTCGCCGGCGGGAGGGTCGCCCGGAAGCTGGTGACCGCCCTTCCGGCGCGGTCGACCAGGTGGTCGTCGATCTGGTGCGCCCAGCACGTCGCGGCTCCAGCCGTGCTCGGTCGCGGCCTCGGCATACCACCGCCGCTGCTCAGGGCCGTCCAGCTTGGTCAGCAGCGCGAGGTGGTGGTACCAGGGCAATCGTGCAAGCGGCGCTTGCACGACTGCCGCCTCCGGCCACGCCGCGGCGAACGCGCGTATGTACCTGAGGTTGCGCGGTGAGTAGCCGGTCGCGCCCGGGAAACGGTCCTCGAGGTCGCCCGACAGCCGGTCGATATCCCGGGCGCCCCAGCCCTCCTCGTCCTGGCGGCCGAAGATGTCGCACAACGACAGGACCGGGACGGAGGCACCGGTCGCCGTCGCGGTCGCCCTGCGGGCACCAGGTACCTCGCGACCGTGGCCGATCGAGTCGAGACGGACAACCTCCTGGCGCTGCCCCGCTTCTGACCCGCGGCGTGGGGCACCGGCGCACCACACTGGATCGGTGCCTCACCTCGTCGTCTCACGCGCGATGTCGTGACCGACCTCCACGCTGCGACTCGTCCGCCGCCGTTGCCGACGCCGGCGCAGGCGCTCGCCGAGGTCCTCGTGGACGAGCTCGTCCGGGGCGGGGTCGGCGAGGCCGTGCTGTGCCCGGGCTCGCGCAACGCCCCGCTCTCCTACGCGCTGTGGGCAGCCGACCGCTACGGCCGCCTCCGCCTGCACGTCCGGGTCGACGAGCGGACCGCGGGGTTCCTCGCGCTCGGGCTGTCCCTCGGCTCGGGGCTGGCGGTGCCGGTGTGCTGCACCTCCGGCACCGCGGTCGCCAACCTGCACCCGGCGGTCGTGGAGGCCGGGGAGTCTGGCGTCGGGGTGCTCGCCCTGACCGCCGACCGCCCGGCGCACCTGCGCGGCACCGGCGCCAACCAGACCATCGACCAGGTCGGGATCTTCACCGGCGCTGTCCGCCTCGCGGTCGACCTCCCGGCGCCCACCGCGACCGTGCTCACCTCGACGACCGCAGCCGACAACGCCGCCTGGCGGTCGCTCGTCTGCCGCGCGCTCGCCGCTGCCCGGACCGGGCCGGTCCATCTCAACCTCCAGCTCGCGGACCCTCTCGCCCCGGCCGCGGCCCCCGGGACGCTGCTCACCGGCCTGCCCACCGGGACGCTGCCCGCTGGGCTGGGAGGCCGCGCTGACGGGGCGCCCTGGACGCGGTCCCTCGTCGCCGACCCCGCGGCGGCCGTCCGCCCGCTCAGCCCGGTCCGCGACCCCGGCGAGAGTGCCGACCCCGCGCTGACCCAGACACTGGTCGTCCTCGGCGCGGGGTCCGACACGGAGCTACGGGCCGCCGCGGGGTGGGCCGAGCGCGCGGGCTACCCGGTGGTCGCCGAGCCGTCGGCGTGGTGGGTCGCGGGCCACACGCTGCTGAGCTGCGGTCCGCTGCTGGTGTCGAGTGCGGACCTGCTCGCCGTCGCGGCCCCGATCCGGGTGGTGGTCGCCGGGCGACCCAACCTCGGCCGAGCGGTCGGTGCGCTCGTCCGACGTCGCGGGGTCGCGCTGACCGTCCTGCACGGCGGGGACGGAGCTGGCGGCGCAGCAGGTGGCGGCGGCACCGGCGGCTCCGGTGCCGCGGGCTGGGCCGACCCCGACCATGTCGCCACCGAGGTCGCCCGGACGGTCGACGAGCTGCCCTGGGCGCCGGTCGACCCCCGCTGGGTCGCGGCCTGGACGGCTGCCGACGCCGTTGCCGCCGCCGCCCGAGACGCGCTCACCGCCGCGCCGGCGCTCGACCCGGCCGTCCTCCACCCGCCTGGCCCCGACCCGGCCACCCCCGTCGGTGCCGTCCTCGCCAGAGCAGTCCGCGACGCCGCGGCCGGCGAGCCCGCGACCTCCACGGCGGCCGCCGGACCGGAGAGCGGACCGGCCGGGCACCCGGGGCTGCTGGTCGTCGCGTCGTCGCAGGCCGTGCGCGACCTGGACACCGCCGGACCACCGGCCTGGACCGGGCTGCGGGTCCTGGCCAACCGCGGCGCCGCCGGGATCGACGGGACCCTGTCGACCGCCGTCGGCGTGGCGCTCGCCGACGGCGTAGCGGGCGGCGGCCGCACGTTCGCCCTCGTCGGGGACCTCGCGTTCGTGCACGACCTGAACGGCCTGCTGCTCGGGCCGGGCGAACCGCGTCCGGATCTCACCGTCGTGGTCGCCGACGACGACGGCGGCGCGATTTTCGCCACCCTCGAGTACGGCACCGCCGAGCACGCCGACGCCTTCGAGCGGGTCTTCGGGACCCCGACGGGAGCGGACATCCCGGCGCTGTGTGCCGGCGTCCGGGTGCCGTGCCGCAGCGTCGCGACCACCGCCGAGCTGCGCGACGCACTCGCGGACCCGACTCCCGGGCTGCGTGTCGTCCACGTCCGCACCGACCGATCCGGACGGCGCACCCGCGACGCGGCCCTCCGCGCTGCGGTGCACGCCGCGGTCGCGCAGGCTCTTGCCGGTGGAGCGCCCGACGTCTGAGATCGCGGGCGAACGGGCCAGCGCCTACGAGGCCGCCGGCACCAAGCTGCCCGCGGAGCCGGCCCGCGGCGCCCCGCACGTCGACCCGGACTCCGACGGCGAGGCGATGCTGCCCGCCGAGCGCCTCCTCGACATCGTGCCGACGCGGGCGCCGAAGCGGTGGAAGCCCAGGCGGGTCCTCGTCACCCCCGCCGCGCTGCGCTGGCCGCTGGCCCGGCGGGTGGTCGAGCGGGCGGCCGCGATGGGCGCGGAGGTGACCGAGCTGCCCGCGAACCGGCTGACCGGGCTGCGCGGCGCGACCGACCGCGAGACCTACGCCCTCGCCAAGTCGACCCTGGCCGTGGTGGAGGCACCACCGTCCAAGCGTCGCCTGCAGCCGATCCCGCCGAGCGCGGACTGGCGGGTCGACCTCGCGGAGGGCTGCCCGGCCCACTGCCAGTACTGCTACCTCGCGGGATCTCTGACGGGGCCGCCGGTCACCCGGGTCTACGCCAACCTCCCCGAGATCCTCGACGGCCTGGCGGCCTACGGGCCGGGCGGGCCGCACGAGCCGGCCACCCGCCGCCGCGAGGGCGAAGGCATCACCTTCGAGGCCAGCTGCTACACCGACCCGCTGGCGCTGGAGGAGCTGACCGGCTCCCTCGCCGAGACGATCGCGTTCTTCGGTGCCTGGGACGCCGACGTCGGGCTGCGGTGGACGACGAAGTTCGACGCGCTCGGCCCGCTGCTGGACGTCGACCACCGGCGGCGGACGCGGATCCGGTTCTCCGTCAACGCCCGCGACGTCACGAGCCGCCTCGAGGGCGGCACCGCGGCGCTGCCCGAGCGGCTCGGCGCCCTGCGCGCGGCGGCCCGGGCCGGCTACCGCGTCGGTCTGACGATCGCGCCGATCTTCCCGATACCGGAGTGGCGCGAGGGCTACGGGGAGCTGCTGCGCGACGCCGCGGCGGCGCTGGCGGGCGTCCCGGACGTCGACCTGACCGTCGAGCTGATCACCCACCGGTTCACCGCCGGCAGCCGCGACGTGCTGCTCTCCTGGTACCCGCGGACGAAGGTCGAGATGGACCCGGGGCAGCGCACGGTGAAGCGGACCAAGTTCGGCAGCGTGAAGTACGTCCTGCCGCGCGAGGTGATGACCGAGCTGCGCACTTGGTTCGAGGTCGCCGTCGACCGGGAGCTGCCCGGCGCCCGCGTCCTGTACTGGACCTGACGGGCAGCCCCTCGACGAGTGTGCAATTCCCCTCGCTCACCGACTGGCGATCGACACTCGTCCGGCGATCGAGGTGGCTAGCCGCCGAGTGCCCCCCGGACCGGCAGGAACTTGGCGTCGGTCTCGGCCAGCTCGGCCGCCGGGGCGGACTCCGCCACGATCCCGGCGCCGGCGTAGAGGGTCACGACCCGGGGGTCGGCCGGGTCGAGCTGCCCGCACCGCAGCGCGAGCCCGAGCTCCCCGTCGCCGGCGGCGTCGATCCAGCCGACCGGGGCGCCGTAGCGGCCGCGGTCGAAGCCCTCCGCAGCCGTCAGCAGCGCGAGCGCGGCGGCCCGCGGGGTGCCACCGACGGCCGCGGTCGGGTGCAGCTGGCCGGCGATGGACAGCAGTGCCCCGGGTCCCCGGTCGGCGGCCGCGAGCGAGGCGCTCAGGTCGGTCGCCAGGTGCAGCACGTTGGGCAGCTCGAGCAGGTACGGCCCGGTCAGCCCGACGTCCTCGCAGCGCCGCCGCAGGACGTGGGCGACGGACTGCGCGGCGAGCCGGTGCTCGTCGCGGTCCTTGGCCGACGAGGCCAGCTCGGTGCCCGACGTGTCGGCGTCCGGGCCCCGCCGCACGGTCCCGGCCAGCACCCGGGACGCCACCGCGTCCCCGGAACGGCGGAGCAGCAGCTCCGGGGTCGCACCGAAGAGCCCGTCGACGGCGTACACCCAGCACGACGGGTAGTCGCGGGCCAGCAGCCGCAGCGGGCGCCGCAGGTCGACCGGCGCCGGCAGCCGCGCGCGCAGCTCCCGGGCCAGCACCACCTTGCGGGCCTCGCCGCCGCGCAGCCGGGTCACCACCGCGGCGACCGCACCCGTCCAGGCCCGGGCGTCGAGGTGGCCGTCGGTGAACACCGGTCGCCCGGCACCCGCGGGCAGTGGCGCGGCCGTGAGCACCGGCCGCGCCGGTAGCGGGTCCCGACCGGACGCGGTGCGGACCAGCACCGTCCCGCCGTCGCGGTGGACGAGGGCGACGGCCGGCACCCGTACGAGCGTCGAGGCGGTCGAGTCCTCGGAGAAGGCCGCGGACACGAACGCGACCGGGCCCGTCGCCTCCAGGCCGGCACCGGAGCCGGGTGGCCGACGGGCGTCCCCTGTGTCGGCGGCCTGTGTGTCGGCGGCCCTTGTGTCGCCTGCCCCTGTGGCGAACGACAGCTGGACCAGGTCCGAGCAGCGCGACCACCAGTCGGCGGCTGCGTCCAGGCGCCCGTGCCCACCGAACTCCGCCGCGGCGGCCGTCCCCCAGCCGACGACGCCACGGCCGTGGCGGACCCAGGCCAGCAGGTCGGTGTCGGCGGCGTCCGCGGGGAGCGCCGCCAGCAGGTCCGCGACGTGCTCGACCTGCTCGACGACCACCCGGAGTAGGGGCACGGGAGGCGCCTCGGGCGACACGGCCGCTGCCGGCACCAGGACGGCCGCGCGGACGGTACCGCCGACGACGTCGGGAGCCGCCGGCGTCTCGGCCGCACCGTCCACCAGGAGCTCCGCCGTCACGTCCCGATTGTCCGTCCGGCCCGCAGGCACCGACCGCCGGGTGGACCGCGGGTGGGGATGGGACCCTGACGAGGTGACCCGTGCGGACCTCGGCAAGGACCCGCGCGAGGTGGCCGCGATGTTCGATGCCGTCGCTCCCCGCTACGACCTGACCAACACCGTTCTCGCGCTCGGCCGCGACCGGTCGTGGCGGGCGGCGACGGTGGCCGCGGTCGGGGCGGCAGCCGGTGAGAGCGTGCTCGACCTGGCCGCCGGGACCGGCACCTCCACCGTGCCCCTCGGCGTGCAGGGCGCCCGGGTGGTGGGGTGCGACCTCTCCCTCGGCATGCTCCGCGCCGGACGCCGGCGCCGCCCGGGTCTGCGGCTGGTGGCCGGCGACGCCCTGGCGCTGCCCTTCGCCGACGGGGCCTTCGACGCCGTCACGATCAGCTTCGGGCTGCGGAACACGACGGACCCGGTGGCGGCACTCGCCGAGATCGCGCGGGTGACCCGGCCGGGCGGCCGGCTCGTCGTGTGCGAGTTCTCGGCACCGAGCTGGCCCCCGTTCCGGCGGCTGTACCTCGGCTACCTCCTCGGTGCGCTGCCGGCGCTGTCCCGGCTGGCGTCGTCGGACCCGGCCGCCTACGACTACCTGGCCGAGTCGATCCGGGCCTGGCCCGACCGGGAGCACCTGGCGGCGACGATCCGCGGGGCCGGTTTCGCGACGGTGGCCTGGCGGGACCTGACCGGCGGCATCGTCGTCCTGCACCGCGCGGTCCGCAGCGGCGGTGTCGCCGGCCGTGACGCTGACGGTGGCGCCGACCACACGACGACCACCCGGCCCCCCGCCCCGGCGGGCCTCACGGATACCATGGCGACATCGTGAACATCGTCACAAGCCCCCCGGACGCCCTGGCGACGCCGACCCGCACCGACCCGGCCGAGGAGGTCCGGGAGGCCGACGTCGTCGTGGTCGGTGCCGGTCCCGCCGGCTCCGCGACTGCGACCCACCTGGCGCGGGCGGGCCTGGACGTCGTGGTGCTGGAGAAGGCGGCGTTCCCGCGGGAGAAGGTCTGCGGCGACGGTCTGACCCCGCGCGCGACGAAGCAGCTGGTCAAGCTGGGCATCGACGTCTCGGAGAAGGCCGGCTGGATCCACAACCGCGGGCTGCGGGTGTACGGCGGCGGGCTGCGCCTCGAGCTCCCGTGGCCGGACCTCGCCGAGTTCCCCGACTACGGACTCGTCCGGACGCGTCTCGACCTCGACGAGATCCTCGCGCGGCACGCGCGGGCCAACGGGGCGACGGTGCTGGAGCGGGTGAGCGTCGACGGCCCGGTCCGCGACGAGCGCACCGGTCGGGTCACCGGCGTGCGCGCCGTGGTGCGCACCGGCGAGCGCGGGGCACCGGTCAGTCGGCTGCGCGTCGACGCGCCGGTCGTGATCGCGGCCGACGGCAACTCCAGCCGGCTGGGACTCGCCGCCGGCCGACCGCGGCGCACCGACCGCCCGCTCGGGGTGGCCGTGCGCACCTACTTCACCTCGCCGCGGACCGACGACGACATGCTCGAGAGCTGGCTCGAGCTCTGGGACGGCCCGCCGGGGGAGTCGAACCTGCTGCCCGGCTACGGCTGGGTGTTCGGCGTCGGCGACGGCACCTCCAACGTCGGGCTCGGCATCCTGGACTCGTCGGCGGCCTTCAAGAACAGCGACTGGCGGGACCTGCTCCGCCGCTGGTTGGACAACACCCCGGCCGAGTGGGGCTTCACCCCCGACAACCAGGTCGGCGAGATCCGCGGCGCCGCGCTCCCGATGGCCTTCAACCGGGCCCCGCAGTACGCCGACGGGCTGCTGCTGGTCGGCGACGCAGCCGGGATGGTCAATCCCTTCAACGGGGAGGGCATCGCCTATGCCCTGGAGTCCGCCGGGTACGCGGCCGAGGCCGTCGTCCAGGCACTCGCCCGGCGAGACCTCCGGTCGCGTGACCTGGCCCTCGCCGGGTACCCGCGGGCGCTGCGGGCCGACCTCGGCGGGTACTACAGCCTCGGGCGGGTGTTCGTCCGGCTGATCGGGCACCCCGAGGTGATGAAGCTCTGCACCCGGCACGGGATGCCGCACCCGACGCTGATGCGCCTGGTCCTCAAGCTGCTGGCCAACCTGGCCGACCACCGCGGCGGCGACGCGACCGACCGGATCGTGACCGCGCTGTCCAAGCTGGCGCCGGCGTCATGAGGCCCACCCCGGACGGGCCGCCGACGGCCTCGGACGCACGGCCGCGCGACGGGGACCTGCGCGGGACGGTGGGGAGCCCGGGCCTACGATCGTCCCCGGTGTCAGCGCTGGTCCAGCAGGTCCGACCGCAGGTCGGCGGAGGGAGTGAGACCGCATGAGCGCGTACTACCCGATCCTCGTGCTGGCGATCTTCGCGGTGGGCTTCGCGGGGATCTCGATGGCCGGTGCCGCCCTCGCCGGGCCGAAGCGGTACAACCGGGCCAAGCTGCAGTCCTACGAGTGCGGCATCGAGCCGACGCAGCAGACGATGGACGGCGGGAGGTTCTCGCTGAAGTTCTACATGACGGCGATGCTGTTCATCGTCTTCGACATCGAGATCGTCTTCCTCTACCCGTGGGCGGTCACGTTCACCGCGCTGGGCTGGTTCGGCCTCGTCGCGTCGCTACTCTTCCTCGCACTCATCACGGTCCCGTTCGTCTACGAGTGGCGCCGGGGCGGTCTCGAGTGGGACTGACCGCAACCCGGGCCATGCCCCTCGGGGCCGGGGTCGCCCGGCCCGTACCGACCACCAGCCGGCGCGTGCCGACCACCAGGAGGGGGTGACCAGATGGGCGTCGAGGACAAGGTCCCGGCCGGTGTGCTGCTGTCGAGTGTCGAGCAGCTCGTCGGCCTGGTCCGCAAGAGCTCGGTGTGGCCGGCGACGTTCGGTCTCGCCTGCTGCGCGATCGAGATGATGAGTGTCGGCGGCCCGCGTCACGACATCGCGCGGTTCGGGATGGAGCGCTTCTCGGCCTCACCGCGGCAAGCCGACCTGATGATCGTCGCCGGGCGGGTGAGCCAGAAGATGGCGCCGGTCCTGCGCCAGGTGTACGACCAGATGCCTGAGCCCAAGTGGGTGATCGCCATGGGCGTGTGTGCGTCCTCCGGGGGGATGTTCAACAACTACGCCATCCTGCAGGGCGTCGACCACGTCGTCCCGGTCGACATCTACCTCCCGGGCTGTCCCCCCCGCCCGGAGATGCTCCTCGACGCGATCCTCAAGCTGCACGAGAAGATCCGGACGACGCCCCTGGGGGCGCACGCCAAGAAGCAGTTCACGGAGGAGGAGCGCACCGCTCTCGCGGCGCCCGCCACCATCGAGCTGACCGGGCTGCTGCGGTGACGGCACCGCCGGCACCCGAGCCGAACTCCGCGCCCGAGACGGACGCGGCCGGCCCCGGCCAGCAGGCCGGCCCGCCGGCCGGGGTGGCCGCAGGCTCGGAGCCCTCCTACCCGGGGGAGAACGCCGACGGCGCCAACGACACCCCGGACGACCGCTCACCGGACGCTGCCGGATCCGCGATCGGCCGCAACGACGGGCTGCCCGCGGTCCCGTGGGACAGCCGCGAGGCGCGCCCGATCGCCACCCGGCACGGGTCGTTCGGGGCCGACGGCAGCGACACCTCCGGCTACGGCGGCCTGGTGTCGGTGGTCACCCTGCCGGGCGCCAGCCCGCGGCCGTGGGGCTCCTGGTTCGACCAGCTCGCGGACCGCCTCGCGGAGGTCCTCCCCGACTACGGCAGCAGCTTCGGCGGGGCTGTGGAGTCGGTCGTGGTCGCTGCCGGGGAGCTGACCCTGAACATCCGGCGGGCGGCCCTGCCGACGGTCGGGCGGGCGCTGCGCGACGATCCGGAGCTGCGGTTCGAGTTCTGCTCCGGGGTCTCCGGCGTGCACTACCCCGGCGACGCCGACCACGAGCTGCACGTCGTGGTCCACCTGCTGTCCATGACGCACAACCGCCGGGTGCGCCTCGAGGTGTCGGTCCCCGACGCGGACCCGCACCTGCCGTCCCTCGTCGGGGTCTACCCGACAGCCGACTGGCACGAGCGGGAGACGTTCGACTTCTTCGGGATCGTCTTCGACGGCCACCCGTCGCTGACGCGGATCGAGATGCCCGACGACTGGCCGGGCCACCCGCAGCGCAAGGACTATCCCCTCGGCGGGATCCCGGTCGAGTACAAGGGCGCGACCGTGCCACCGCCCTCCGAGCGCCGCACCTACAACTGAGCCGGGTGCCCAGCACGCCATGACCAGCCAGCGATGACCAGCACCCATGACCAGCACGCCCGGACCCGCCCGATCTCTGTCCCGCACCCCGACCGGCTCCCGACGAGGACTGTGACGCGATGACCCAGACAGCGACAGCCCCCGGCCAGGACGAGTTCGCCGACTCCCGGCGGACCACCGAGGGCACCGTCTACACGGTCACGGGCAACGACTGGGACTCCGTCGTCCAGGGCGTCCGCGCCGGCGACGACGAGAAGATCATCGTCAACATGGGGCCGCAGCACCCCTCCACCCACGGCGTCCTGCGCCTCGTCCTGGAGATCGACGGGGAGACCGTCACCGAGACCCGTTGCGCGATCGGGTACCTGCACACCGGCATCGAGAAGTCGATGGAGTACCGGACCTGGACGCAGGGCACCACCTTCTGCACCCGGATGGACTACCTGTCGCCCATCTTCAACGAGACGGCGTTCTGCCTGGGTGTCGAGCGCCTGCTGGGGATCACCGACCAGATCCCCGACCGGGCGACCGTGCTGCGGGTCATGACGATGGAGATCAACCGGGTCGCCAGCCACTGGGTGGCGTTCGCGACGGGCGGCCTCGAGCTCGGTTCCACGACCCTCATGACCAACGGGCTCCGCGAGCGGGAGGTGGCGCTGGACGCCCTCGAGGAGATCACCGGGCTCCGGATGAACCACGCCTACGTGCGCCCGGGCGGGGTGGCCCAGGACATCGACGACCGCGGGATCGTCAAGGTCCGGGAGTTCGTGGACTGGACGAGGAAGCAGCTGGGCACCTACGACGCCCTCGCCCGGGACAACCCGATCTTCACCGGCCGGATGAAGGACGTCGCCGTCCTGGACCTGGCGGGGTGCATGGCCCTCGGGCTCACCGGCCCGCCGCTGCGGGCCACCGGCCTGCCGTGGGACCTCCGCAAGACCCAGCCCTACTGCGGCTACGAGACCTACGACTTCGACGTCCCGGTCTGGGACACCTCCGACGCCTTCGGCCGCTTCCGGGTCCGTCAGCTCGAGATCCCGCAGTCGCTGCGGATCGTCGAGCAGTGCCTGGACCGCCTCGAGCCCGGCCCGATCATGGTGGCCGACAGGAAGATCGCGTGGCCGGCCCGCCTCGCGGTCGGCTCCGACGGGATGGGCAACTCCCTCGAGCACATCCGGCACATCATGGGCGAGTCGATGGAGGCGCTGATCCACCACTTCAAGCTGGTCACCGAGGGCTTCCGGGTGCCGCCGGGTCAGGTGTACTCCGCGGTCGAGGGGCCGCGGGGCGAGCTCGCGGCGCACCTGGTGTCCGACGGCGGCACCAAGCCGTACCGGGCCCACTTCCGGGACCCGAGCTTCGTCAACCTGCAGGGGCTGCCCGCGATGTGCGAGGGCGGCCAGATCGCCGACGTGATCGTCGCCGTCGCCTCGATCGACCCGGTGATGGGCGGGGTGGACCGCTGATGAGCACCGCTCTCGGCAGCGCTGCGGCTCCCGGCTCGGCCCGCCCGGTCGCCGCGCCGGCCTCGGCCCCGGCGCCGGCCCCGGCACGCACGGCGATCGACGAGGCGACCCTCGCCGAGATGGCCGCGATCATCGCCCGGTATCCCCAGCTGCGCTCGGCGCTGCTGCCGATGCTGCACCTCGTCCAGAGCGTCGACGGCTTCGTCACCCAGGCCGGCGTCGAGACCTGCGCCCAGCTGCTCGGGCTGACGACCGCCGAGGTGGCCGCCGTCGCGACCTTCTACACGATGTACAAGCGGCACCCGGTCGGGGAGTACCACGTCGGGGTCTGCACCAACACCCTGTGCGCCGTGCTCGGTGGGGACGCTGTGCTGGGGCGCCTGGAGGAGCACCTCGGGATCGGCCACGACGAGACCACCCCGGACGGGCGGATCTCCCTCGAGCACCTGGAGTGCAACGCCGCGTGCGACTACGCGCCCGTGGTGATGGTCAACTGGGAGTTCATGGACAACCAGACCCCGGAGTCGGCGGTGAGCCTGGTCGAGGACCTCCGCGCGGGCCAGGAGGTCGTGTCCACCCGCGGGGCCCGGATCTGCACGTTCCGCCAGGCCGAGCGGGTCCTGGCCGGCTTCGGCGACGGCCGCGTCGACGAGGGGCCGGCCGCCGGCCCGGCCACCCTCGCCGGGCTGCGCCTCGCCCGCGAGCGCGACTGGCGCGCTCCCGGGACGGCCCGCCGGGATCCAGAACCTCACGGTCACTGGTCGGACGAACCCGGGTCCGACGGCAGCACGCCGGACTCCGGTCCCGCCGACGGGGCCGGGCGCACCGGGGTGCTCGGCCAGGTGCTGCACGACGCGGCGTCGTGGGTGTCGCGCCACCGCCCCGGCGCCGACGACGCGACCACCGACGACGCGATGACCCACGACACCACCACCCACGACGCCACCACCCACGACGCGACCACCCACGACGCCACCACCCACGACGGGGGGGCTGCATGAGCACGGCACTCGGCGTGACGCCGGACTCGGGCGGGACCTCGGGGACGAGCCCGCTCACCCCGGTCCTCAGCGACATCTGGGATGCGCCGCGGTCCTGGACCCGCCCGGTCTACGAGCGGCACGGCGGGTACGAGGCACTGCGCACCGCCCTCGCCATGGCGCCCGACGACGTGATCGGCGCGGTGAAGGCGTCCGGGCTGCGTGGGCGCGGCGGCGCCGGTTTCGCGACCGGCGTCAAGTGGGGCTTCATCCCGCAGGGCGACGGGAAGCCGCACTACCTCGTGGTCAACGCCGACGAGAGCGAGCCGGGGACCTGCAAGGACACCCCGCTGATGATGGCCAACCCGCACAGCCTGGTCGAGGGCATCATCATCAGCTGCTTCGCGTTCCGGGCCAGCCACGCGTTCATCTACATCCGGGGTGAGCTGCTGCACGTCGTCCGCCGGCTGGAAGGCGCTGTGGCCGAGGCCTACGCCGCCGGCTACCTCGGCAAGGACGTCCTCGGCTCGGGCTTCGACCTCGACGTCGTCGTGCACACCGGCGCCGGTGCGTACATCTGCGGGGAGGAGACGGCGCTGCTGGACTCCCTCGAGGGCCGCCGCGGCCAACCCCGACTGCGCCCGCCGTTCCCCGCCGTCGCCGGGCTCTACGCCTGCCCCACCGTCATCAACAACGTCGAGTCGATCGCCAGCGTCCCGGCGATCATCAGCCGCGGCCAGGAGTGGTTCAACTCCCTCGGCACCGAGAAGAGCAAGGGCTTCACCCTGTACTCGCTGTCCGGGCACGTCGTGGGTCCGGGCCAGTACGAGGCGCCGCTCGGGATCACTCTGCGGGAGCTGCTCGACATGAGCGGCGGCGTCCGGCCCGGGCACACCCTCAAGTTCTGGACACCGGGCGGGTCCTCGACGCCGCTGTTCACCGGCGAGCACCTCGATGTCGCCCTGGACTACGAGGGCGTGGTGGCCGCCGGCTCGATGCTCGGGACGAAGGCGCTGCAGGTGTTCGACGAGACCACCTCGGTGGTCCGCGCGGTCCTGCGGTGGACGGAGTTCTACAAGCACGAGTCCTGCGGCAAGTGCACACCGTGCCGGGAGGGGACCTACTGGCTCGTGCAGATCCTGCAGCGACTGGAGGCCGGGCGCGGCGAGCCCGGGGACATCGACCTGCTCCTCGACCTCTGCGAGAACATCTCGGGCCGGTCCTTCTGTGCCCTGGGCGACGCCGCCGCGACGCCGATCCAGTCGGGCATCCAGTACTTCCGCGACGAGTTCGAGGCCGGGATGCACACCCCCGCCTGGGAGCTGTTCCCCTACCAGGCCAGCGCCGTCGTCCCGGTCGGCGACTGGTCGGCCGGCCGCGCCCGGCACCTGGCCGGCGCCTTCGGCCCGATCAGCGGCGTGCCCGACACCGACGGGCCCGACGCAGCCGCGCCGACCGCCCGCACGACCCACGGCCACCCCGTGTCCTCCGCGCCCGTCTCCTCGTCCGTGGGCGCCGGTGCGTCCGGAGCTGCCCGATGACGATCACCTCGCCCCGCCGACCCGACGAGATCGAGAAGTCCGACCTCGTCGCCGTCACGATCGACGGGATCCACACCGAGGTCGCCAAGGGCACCCTGGTGATCCGGGCCGCGGAGGAGCTGGGGATCGCGATCCCGCGCTTCTGCGACCACCCGCTGCTGGCGCCGGTCGGGGCCTGCCGCCAGTGCCTGGTCGAGATCCCCGACATGGGCAACGGCCGTCCGATGCCGAAGCCCCAGGCCAGCTGCACGCTGACGGTCATGCCGGGGATGGTGGTGGCCACCCAGCTCTCCTCGCCGGTGGCCGAGAAGGCCCAGCACGGCGTCATGGAGCTGCTGCTGGTCAACCACCCGCTAGACTGCCCAGTCTGCGACAAGGGCGGTGAGTGCCCGCTGCAGAACCAGGCGATGTCCAACGGTCGGGCGGAGACCCGCTTCGTGCACGAGGCCAAGCGGACGTTCCCCAAGCCGCTGGCGATCTCCTCCCAGGTGCTGCTCGACCGGGAGCGGTGCGTCCTGTGCGCGCGGTGCACCCGGTTCTCCCAGCAGATCGCCGGTGACCCGCTCATCGAGCTCCTCGAGCGCAGCACGCTCCAGCAGGTAGGGGTCGACCGGGACAAACCGTTCGAGAGCTACTTCTCCGGCAACACCATCCAGATCTGCCCCGTCGGCGCCCTCACCAGTGCCGCCTACCGGTTCCGGTCGCGGCCGTTCGACCTGGTGTCGGTCCCGACGACGTGCGAGCACTGCGCGGCCGGCTGCGCGCTGCGCACCGACGTTCGCCACCAGCAGGTCCAGCGGCGCCTCGCCGGCAACGACCCCGAGGTCAACGAGGAGTGGAACTGCGACAAGGGCCGGTTCGCTTTCGTCTACGCCAACCACACCGACCGCCTGACCCACCCCCTCGTCCGTGACGAGCTGACCGGCGAGCTGGTCGCGGCGTCCTGGCCGGAGGCACTCGACATCGCCGCCCGGGGGCTCGCGGCCGCGGCGGGACACGGGACCGGCCGGGGCGCCGCGGTGCTCCTCGGCGGCCGCCACACCCTCGAGGACGCCTACGCCTACGCGAAGTTCGCCCGGGTGGCCCTCGGCACGAACGACGTCGACTTCCGGGCCCGCCCGCACTCGGCCGAGGAGGCCGATTTCCTGGCGGCCGAGGTCGCCGGGACAGGCCTGGGCGTCACCTACACCGACCTCGAGCAGGCGCCCGCGGTCCTGCTCGCCGGCCTCGAGCCGGAGGAGGAGGCGGGGATCGTCTACCTCCGCCTCCGCAAGGCCCACGCCACCCACGGCCAGCAGCTGTTCGCCCTCGCCCCCTTCGCCTCGGCCGGGCTCAGCCGGGCCGGCGGGACCCTGCTCGTGACCGCCCCCGGTGCCGAGGCCGCGCAGCTCGCGGCGCTGACCGCCGCGCTGGTCCCGGGCGGGTCGGCCGGTGCCCCCCCGACTGACCTGCCGACCGCCCTCGCGGCAGCCGCGGACGCCCTGCGGGCGCCGGGTTCGGTGCTGCTCGTGGGAGAGCGGCTCGCCACCGCGCCGGGTGCGCTGTCGGCGGCGGCGGCACTGTCCGCTACCGGACTGCGGGTGGCCTGGGTGCCCCGCCGCGCCGGAGACCGCGGCGCCGTGGACGCCGGCGCGCTGCCCGGGCTGCTCCCCGGCGGCCGGCCGGCCGGTGACCCGGCAGCGCGGGTCGACGTCGGCGCGGTGTGGGGGACGGCACTGCCGACGGCGCGGGGACGCTCCCTCAGCGAGGTCCTGGCGGGGGCGGCGACGGGCGCGGTGGACGCCCTCGTCGTCGGCGGTCTGGACCCCGACGACCTCCCCGACCCGGCGGCGGCGCGCGCGGCGCTGGCGGCCGTGCCGTTCCTCGTCAGCCTCGAGATCCGCCCGTCTGCGGTGACGGCCCTGGCCGACGTGGTGTTCCCGGTCGCGGCGGTCGCGGAGAAGGCCGGGACGTTCGTCGACTGGGAGGGCCGCCAGCGGCCGTTCGAGAAGGCGCTGACCGAGTCCCTGCGCCTGCCCGACCTGCGGGTGCTGGATCGGATCGCCGACACGATGGACGCCCCGATCGGCCTGCCGTCGGCCGCAACGGCGCAGGCGGAGCTGCTCGAGCTCGGCTCGTGGGACGGTGCCCGGACCGCGGCCCCGCAGGTCGCAGTCCCGCCCGCGGCCCAGGCTCCCCGGGCGGGTGAGGCGGTCCTGGCCAGCTGGCACCAGCTCCTCGACGAGGGCCTGCTGCAGTCGGGCGAGCCCTACCTCGCCGGCACCGCCCGCCAGCCCGTCCTCCGGCTGTCCCCGGCCACCGCCGCCGAGATCGGTGCTGCCGACGGCCAGCTGGTCGTCGTCGCTTCGGCCCGCGGGTCGCTGCGCCTCCCGCTGGCGGTGACCGACATGCCCGACCGAGTGGTCTGGGTGCCCACCCACTCCACCGGCTCGCACGTCCGGGCCGACCTCGGGGTGCCGGCCGGCGGCGTCGTGCGCGTCACCGCAGCCGCTGCCGGCGGTGCCGGTCTCGAGGGACCCGGCGACGGCTCGACCAGCGGTGCGGGCCGGGCCGCCGGTGTCGCCGCGGGTGCCGTCGGTCTCGGCGGCGGGCAGACTGCCGGTGCCGCGGGTCGACCCGCGGTCCAGGGTCGACGCCAGCTGGACCTCCAGGAGGGTGGGGCACGGTGACCATCCCCGGCTTCGGGCACGATCCCTGGTGGATCATCCTCATCAAGGCAGCCGGCATCTTCGTCCTGCTGGTCGTCTTCACCCTCTTCAACGTCTGGTACGAGCGGCGCCTGATCGGCCGGATGCAGCAGCGCCTGGGACCGAACCGCGCCGGGCCGTTCGGTCTGCTGCAGACCCTCGCCGACGGGGTGAAGCTGGCGTTCAAGGAGTCGATCACCCCCAAGGGCGCCGACAAGATCATGTACAACATCGCGCCGGTGCTGGTGACGGTGCCGGCGTTCCTCGCGTTCGCGGTCATCCCGCTGGGCCCGCAGGTCACGATGTTCGGCCACCGGACGGCTCTGCAGCTGACCGACCTCCCGGTGGGTCTGCTGTACGTCCTGGCCATCACCTCGATCGGGGTGTACGGGATCGTCCTCGGTGGCTGGGCCGGCGGGTCGGTCTACTCCCTGCTCGGCGGACTCCGCTCCTCGGCACAGGTGATCTCCTACGAGATCGCGATGGGCCTGTCGTTCGTCTCGGTGTTCCTCTACTCCGGGACGATGTCGACGTCGCAGATCGTGTCGAGCCAGCAGCGCGTCTGGTACGGCGTCATCCTGCTGCCGTCGTTCCTCGTCTATCTGGTGGCGATGGTCGGGGAGACGAACCGGGCGCCGTTCGACCTGCCGGAGTCCGAGGGTGAGCTGGTCGGGGGGTTCCACACCGAGTACTCGTCGCTGAAGTTCGCGGTGTTCTTCCTGGCGGAGTACATCAACATGGTGACCGTCTCGGCGGTCGCGACGACGCTGTTCCTGGGCGGCTGGCGTGCTCCCTGGCCGCTGTCCCAGTGGCACCTCGCGAACACCGGGTACCTGCCGATCGTCTGGTTCCTCGGCAAGGTGCTGATCCTCATTACGGGCTTCATCTGGCTCCGCGGCAGCCTCCCGCGCTTCCGGTACGACCAGTTCATGCGTCTCGGCTGGAAGGTCCTGATCCCCGTCCAGCTGGTCTGGATCGTGCTGGTGACGGTCCTCAAGGGCGTCCGCGACTTCGGTGGCGTCGGCGGCAGCGGCCTCGTCATCGGGTTTGTCGCGATCGTCGTGGTGCTGGCAGCCGTCCTGGTGGCCCTCGAGCTGCACGGGCGCCGGCACGCCGGGGACGACGAGGCCGCGGCGGCTGCGGCCGGTCCGACGACGCTCACGCCGGGGACCGGGGACACCGCCGAGATGCCGTCCTGGGTGGGCGGCGCCAGGCGGGTGGCCCCGCGCGACCTCGACCCCTTCGCCGGTGGCTTCCCGGTGCCGCCGCTGCCGGGCCAGCGCATCATCGCCCGGGCACCGGCGATGGCCGGTAGCGGCGCTCGTCCCGGCGGGGGCACCTCCCGTCCCGGCGGGGACACCTCGGGTCCCGACCCGGCCGGCGGCCGACGTCCGGGAGCGACGGCGCTGGCGAGCGGCCCGTCGCACGACGACCTGACCGACCCGGCCGAGCTGGACTAGGAGATCCCGTGCCGTCCTTCCTCGACCCGCTCGCGGGTTTCGGTGTGTCCTTCCGCACCATCTTCAAGAAGACGATGACCGAGTCGTACCCCGAGCACCCGCACCCGGTGGCCCGTCGCTTCCACGGCCGCCACCAGCTCAACCGACACCCCGACGGCCTGGAGAAGTGCATCGGTTGCGAGCTGTGCGCATGGGCCTGCCCGGCCGATGCGATCTACGTGCAGGGGTCGCAGAACACCGAGGACGCCCGGTTCTCCCCGGGGGAGCGCTACGGCAGCGTCTACCAGATCAACTACCTGCGGTGCATCCTCTGCGGCCTGTGCGTCGAGGCCTGCCCGACCCGGGCGCTGACGATGACCAACGAGTACGAGCTGGCCGACACCACCCGCGCCAGCCTCATCTACGAGAAGGGCGACCTGCTCGCGCCGCTGCTGCCGGGCATGGAGGCGCCGCCGCACGGCATGCGTCTCGGCGACGACGAGCGCGCGTACTACCTCGGCGCCGGCCTGGTGAGTGCGACGAACACCAGCGGCGGCGGCGCGGAGTCCGCGGCCGGCCAGGAGGGCGGCTCGTGATCGCCTTCTGGGTCGCCGGGGTGCTCGCGGTGGTGGCGGCGGTCGGCCTGATCTCCGCCCGGCGGGCGGTCTACGGCGCGCTGTTCCTCGCGGTCGTGATGATCTGCCTGGCCGTCCTCTACATCACCCTCGACGCGCCGTTCCTCGCCGTCGTCCAGGTGATCGTCTACACCGGCGCCGTCATGATGCTGTTCCTCTTCGTGCTGATGCTGGTCGGCGTCGACTCCTCGGACTCCCTGGTGGAGACGATCCGCGGTCAGCGGCTGCTGGCCATCCCGCTCGCGGTCGTGTTCGGGGCGCTGCTCGTGACGGCGATCGGGCGCGCGACCCTGCCGACGCCGGCCGGGCTGGCCGCGGCGAACGCCAACGGCAACGTGCAGGGGCTCGCGGTCGTGATCTTCTCCCAGTACGTGCTCGCGGTGGAGGTGGTGTCCGGCGTCCTGATCGTCGCCGCCCTCGGCGCGACCGTCCTGGCCCACAAGGAGCGGGTCGGGGAGAAGGTCAGCCAGGTCGGGATGCTGCGCGAGCGCATGACGCGCTACGCGGTCGACGGCGTGCACCCCGGGACCCTGCCCTCGCCCGGGACGTTCGCCCGGCACAACGCGGTGGACACCCCGGCGTTGCTGCCCGACGGCCGGACGGCGCCGCTGTCGGTGTCGCGGCTGCTCGCCGAGCGGGGCAGCGTGCTGCCCGTGCCGGAGACGGCGGCCGACGTCGAGCGGCGGACAGCCGGGCTGCGCGGGGCGTCGATCGCCTCGGCGCGGATGGCGCACAGCGAGGCGCGGGTGGCGGGGAGGCCGGTGGGCAGCGACGGGGCCGCGCCGGCAGCCGTGCTGGACCAGCCGCTGTCCAGCTCCGGGGACTCCGACGACGCGCCGACCTCCAGCGGCACCGACGAGATGGCCGACCCGCGGGCAGCGTCCGGGACGGGGCTGGCGCTGTGATTGGGCGCTACGTGCTGCTGTCCGCGATCCTCTTCACGATCGGCGGGCTGGGTGTCCTGCTCCGCCGCAACGCGATCGTCGTCTTCATGTGCGTCGAGCTGATGCTGAACGCGGCCAACCTCGCCTTCGTGGCCTTCGCCCGGCAGTGGGGGCAGCTCACCGGCCAGGTGGTCGCCTTCTTCGTCATGGTCGTCGCAGCGGCCGAGGTGGTCGTCGGGCTGGCGATCATCATCACGATCTTCCGGTCGCGGCGGTCGGCCTCGGTCGACGACGCGAGCCTGCTCCGGTACTGACGGGCCGCGCCCGACCTGCCGTCGACGCCGCTGCACCCCCCTGCTGACACCGAGACCCACCCCCCGACAGCGACAGGACTGCTGTGACTCCTTCTCCGCACCAGGCCACCGGGGTGTTCTCGGCGTCCTGGCTGCTGATCGCCATCCCACTGGTCTCCGCGGCCGTGCTGCTCCTCGCGGGCCGCCGCGCCCGCAGCCGGGGTCACCTGCTCGGCACCGCCGCGTCGCTGGCGGCATTCGTCGTCGGCGCCCTGGCCTTCGCCCGGATGCTCGGCAACGCGGGCACCGACCGGTCGTTCAGCCAGCACCTGTTCAGCTGGGTGCCCGTCGGCGGGTTCCAGGTGTCCGTCGGGCTGCACCTGGACCAGCTGTCGATGTGCTTCGTCCTGCTGATCACCGGTGTGGGCTCACTGATCCACGTGTACGCGATGGGCTACATGGAGCACGACGAGCGCCGGCAGCGGTTCTTCGGCTACCTCAACCTGTTCATCGCCGCGATGCTCCTGCTCGTCCTCGCTGACGACTACCTCGCCCTGTACGCCGGCTGGGAGGGCGTCGGGGTGGCGTCCTACCTGCTCATCGGCTTCTGGCAGGACCGCAACAGTGCCGCGGTGGCAGCGAAGAAAGCGTTCCTGGTCAACCGGGTCGGCGACATCGGCATGAGCATCGCCATCATGATCATGTTCACGACCTTCGGCACGACGTCGGTCGCCGGGGTCAACGCCGCAGCACCCCAGGCGTCGCGCGGCGTCGACACGGCGATCGGGCTGATGCTGCTGCTGGCGGCGTGCGGGAAGTCCGCCCAGTTCCCGCTGCAGTCCTGGCTGCTGGACGCGATGGAGGGCCCGACGCCGGTGTCGGCCCTCATCCACGCCGCGACGATGGTCACCGCCGGGGTGTACCTGGTCGTCCGGTCGCGGGGGGTCTTCGAAGCGGCTCCCGACGCACAGCTCACCGTGGTCGTCGTCGGCACGATCACCCTGCTCTACGGCGCGGTGATCGGGTGCGCGAAGGACGACATCAAGAAGGCCCTCGCCGGGTCGACGATGAGCCAGATCGGGTACATGATGCTGGCCGCCGGCCTCGGACCGGTCGGGTACGTCTTCGCCGTCTTCCACCTGCTCACCCACGGCTTCTTCAAGGCGAACATGTTCCTCGGCGCCGGCTCGGTGATGCACGGGATGGGCGACCAGGTGGAGATGCGCCGGTTCGGCGGGCTCGCGCGGGCGATGCCGATCACCACGGCCACCTTCGTCTTCGGGTACCTGGCGATCATCGGCGTCCCGCCGTTCGCCGGGTTCTTCTCCAAGGACAAGATCATCGAGGTCGCGTTCGCCCAGCACCCGATCGCCGGGGTCTGTGCGTTCGTCGGCGCCGGGGTCACCGCCTTCTACATGACCCGGCTCGTGATCATGACCTTCTTCAGCGCCCGCCGCTGGACCGAGGGTGTCCACCCGCACGAGTCGTCGCCGGTCATGACCGGTGTCCTGGTCGTCCTCGCGGCCTTCTCCCTGGCCGGCGGCTTCGTGCTGGAGTACGTGGGCCCGGGCATCCGCGCCTGGCTGACGCCTGTCACCGGCTTCGCCGAGGCGAGCCCACGGATCTCCTCGACGCTGCTCAGCGTGCTCACCCTCGTCGTGGTCGTCGCCGGTGTCGCGGTCGCGTACGTGCTCTTCCACCGTCGCCCGATCCCCGAGACGGCGCCGGCCGGCAACGCGGTCACCACCCTCGCCCGGGAGAACCTGTACGGCGATGCGTTCAACGAGGCTGTGTTCATGCGTCCCGGGACGGTCTTCGCCGCCGGGCTGGACCACCTCGACCGCGGTGCGGTCGACGGTCTCGTGCGCGGTGTCACCGGATCGATCGCCGGGCTGTCCGCCGAGGGCCGACGGCTGCAGAACGGGTTCGTCCGCTCCTACGCGCTGCTCACCCTGACCGGCGCCCTGCTGGTCGTGGCCGGCATGTTCCTGGTCCGCCTGTGACGCCGGCAGCGGCGTCGGCCGCCGACCGCCTGGCTGCCCACCGCCCGGACACCGACCGCCTGGCTGCCCACCGCCCGGACACCGACCGCCTGGCTGCCCACCGCCTGGCCGCTGACTCTCCGACCACCGACTCTCCGACCACCGACTCTCCGACCACCGACCGTCCGACCACCGGCCGTCCGACCACCGACCACCCGACCACCGGCCGGAGTGCGGGTCCGCCCGCACCGGCCGCCTGACCGGAGACGGAGACACCGTGCCCTGGCTGTCCCTGCTCGTCGCCCTGCCCGTCGTCGGGTCGGTGCTCGTGCTGCTCGTACCCCGGTCGGACCCGCGGACGGCCAAGACGGTCGCCCTCGCGGTGTCGCTGGTCGAGCTCGTGCTCACGATCGTCGTCGCGTCGATCTGGACGACCTCCGGGGCGCGGTTCCAGCTGACCGAGACCTACACCTGGGTGCCGGCCTTCGGGCTGCACTGGGCACTCGGCCTCGACGGGATCGCCCTCGCCCTCATCGCCCTCACCGCGGTCGTCACCCCGATCGTGCTGGCGGCCGGCTGGTCGGAGTCCGATCCGCGCCCCGCCAGCGAGGAGGCCGACCTCGACGGCGGTGACCTCGACGGCGGTGACCTCGACGAGGTCGACCCGGCCGGGTCCGGCGGGTCGGCAGCTGCCGACGCCCCAGCGCGAGCGGGCTTCGGCGGTCGGGCCCGGGCGGCCGCGGGTGCACGCGGCGGGGCGACGGCGGTCAGCGATGCCGTCGGTGCGAAGGGTGCGGGGGGTACGACGAGTGCGATTGCTGCGCCGGGCGAGCGGCGCGCCGCCGGCTACCCGGCCTGCATCCTGCTGACGCAGGGCATGCTCGTCGGCGCCTTCGCGGCCACCGACGTCCTGCTCTTCTACATCCTGTTCGAGGCCATGCTGATCCCGATGTACATCCTCATCGGGGTGTACGGCGGGCCCCGGCGGGCAGCGGCCGCCACCAAGTTCCTGCTCTACAACCTCCTCGGCGGGCTGGTCATGCTGGCCGCGGTGATCGGCCTGTCGGTCACGACGCGGTCCGCGGCGCACCCGGTGGGGACGTTCCTGCTGTCCGACCTGTCCGGCATCGCGATCCCGCACCGGACGCAATACCTGCTCTTCGTCGGCTTCATGATCGCCTTCGCGATCAAGGCCCCGCTGTGGCCGTTCCACACCTGGCTCCCAGACGCGATCGAGCAGACGCCGCCGGCGGGCGCGGCCTACCTGTCCGGCGTGGTGGACAAGATCGGCACCTTCGGGATGATCCACCTCGCGGTGCCGCTGTTCCCCGTGGCGGCGCGGCGTCTGGCGCCGGTCGTCGTCGTCCTCGCGGTCATCTCGATCCTCTACGGCGCGATCCTCGCGGTGGCGCAGCGGGACATGATGCGGTTCGTCGCCGCGACCTCGATCTCGCACTTCGGCTTCATCGTGCTCGGCATCTTCGCCCTGACGACCCAGGGCCAGACCGGGGCGACGCTCTACATGGTCAACCACGGCCTCTCCACCGTGCTGCTGTTCCTGGTGGTCGGCTTCGTGGCCCGCCGGCGGGGCAGCAACGACTGGCGCGACTTCGGCGGCCTGCAGACACCGGCGCCGGCGTTGTCCGGGGCGTTCCTCGTCGCCGCCCTCGCCAGCCTGTCCCTGCCGGGCCTCGCCACCTTCGTCTCGGAGTTCCTCGTCCTGGTGGGGACCTTCACCCGCTATCCGGCGGCCGCAGTGGCCGCCACCGTCGGGATCGTCCTGGCCGCCCTCTACGCGCTGCTGATGTACCAGCGGGTCATGACCGGGCCGACCACGCCCCGCCTCGTCGGCGCCCGTGACCTCGTGGGCCGGGAGTCCCTCGTCATCGCGCCGCTGGTGGCGCTGCTGCTGGTGCTCGGCTTCTACCCGCGGCCGCTGACCAGCGTGATCGACCACGGCGTGACCCCGACGCTGGCCCAGACCGGGGTGACCGACCCGCGGCCGAAGGTCGCCCTCCGCACCACGTCGGCGCAGGCGCTGCTCGGCGCACCCGGCGCGGCCACTGGCTCGACGAGCGGGACGGGGAACGCCAAGTGAGCGACATGACCGCACTGGTGACCTTCGCGGCACCGTACATCGACTACGCCCGGCTGTCCCCGACGATCACCGTGTTCGCGGTGGCCGTCCTCGGGGTGCTCGTCGAGGCCGGCGCCCCACCGCGGCTCCGCTACCGCATCCAGGCCGCGCTGGCGGTGGCCGGCACCGTGGGTGCCCTGGTGGCCGTGGCCCTGGTCGCGACCCTCGGCCACGGCACCCGCGGACAGCTCGTGGCCGGCGGCACCGTCGCGGTCGACGGCACCTCGCTGTTCCTGCAGGGGACGATCCTCGCGCTCGCCGCGCTGAGCCTGCTGCTGTTCTCCGAGCGCGGCCTGGACCCGAGCGGGTCCCCGTTCGCGGCCTCGGCCTACGCGCTGCCCGGCAGCCCGGCCGAGCGCCACGCGGACGCCTCGGGCACGTTCCAAACCGAGGTGTACCCCCTCACGATGTTCTCGGTCACGGGGATGCTCCTGTTCGCCTCGGCCAACGATCTGCTGGTCTCCTTCATCGCCCTCGAGGTGCTGTCCCTGCCGCTCTACCTCATGTGCGGGATGGCGCGCCGGCGGCGGCTGCTCTCCCAGGAGGCGGCGATGAAGTACTTCATGCTCGGCGCCTTCTCCTCGGCCTTCCTCCTGTACGGGGCGGCGCTGGTCTACGGGTACTCCGGCGCGCTGCAGTACGGCGCGATCTCGGACTCCCTCGCTGCGCACGTCGGGTCGGACAACCTGCTCCTCGCCGGTGTGGGCCTGCTGTCGGTCGGGCTGCTGTTCAAGGTCAGCGCGGCCCCGTTCCACTCCTGGACGCCCGACGTCTACCAGGGTGCGCCGACGGCGGTGACCGGCTTCATGGCCGCGTGCACCAAGATCGCCGGCTTCGGGGCGCTCATGCGGCTGTTCTACGTGGCGCTGGGCGGGCTGCGCTGGGACTGGAAGCCCATGATGTTCGGGGTCGCTGTCCTCACCATGCTGATCGGGTCGGTGCTGGCGATCCTGCAGTCCGACGTCAAGCGGATGCTCGCCTACTCCTCGATCGCGCACGCCGGTTTCATCCTCACCGCCGTCGTCGCCGTCAGCCGGACCGGCACGTCGAGCATGCTCTTCTACCTCGCGGCCTACGGGTTCACGACGGTCGGGGTCTTCGCGGTGCTGACGATGGTCCGGGGCGCGACCGGCGAGGCGTCTGCGATCCGCGACTGGGCCGGGCTCGCCCGGCGTTCGCCGCTGCTGGCATCGGTGTTCGCACTGTTCCTCCTCGGCTTCGCCGGGATCCCGCTCACCAGCGGGTTCGCCGCCAAGTTCGCCGTCTTCGGCGCCGCGTCGGCCGCCGGTCAGGGGACGCTGGTCGTCGTCGGTGTCCTCGCCAGCGCCGTCGCCGCGTTCTTCTACGCCCGGATCATCGTCCTGATGTTCTTCTCCAAGCCGATCGCCGACGGCCCCACCGTCTCGGTGCCGAGCGTCCTGACCTCGGTCCCGGTCGCCGTCGGGGTCGCCGCGACCCTCGTCCTCGGCGTCGTTCCCCAGCCGGTCCTCGACCTCGCCTCCCGAGCCGCCACACTCGTCAGGTGACCTCCACCTCCACCCCGGCGTCCCCGACACCGCCGGCCGCGGCGCCCCGGTCGGCGCCACTGGGGCCGGAGGTGGTCGGCGCGGCGGACCTGTCCGCGATCGACCCGGAGCTGGAGGAAGCCGTCCGGGCGGGCCTGACGCGGATCGAGACCGCGCTGCACGAGGTCGTCGCCGCAGCGGACCCCAGCGTCACCGCGCCGGCGCGGCACCTGCTCGACGCCGGCGGCAAGCGCTTCCGGCCCACGCTGACCCTGCTGGCCGCCCACTTCGGCGACCCGCACGCGCCCGGCGTGGTCCCGGCGGCACTGGTGGTCGAGCTGACGCACCTCGCGACCCTCTACCACGACGACGTCATGGACGAGGCGAGCCTGCGGCGCGGGGCGCCGGCGGCCAACCGCACCTACGGCAACGCGGTCGCGATCCTGACCGGGGACTACCTGTTCGCGAAGGCCTCGGAGACGGCCGCCTCCCTGGGTCGCGACGTGGTCGCGATCCAGGCGCGGACGTTCTCGCGCCTGGTCCAGGGCCAGATCCGGGAGACGGCCGGCGTGCCGTCCGGGACCGACCGCCTCGACCACTACCTGTCGGTCGTCGCGGACAAGACCGGCTCGCTGGTGGGCACGGCGGCCCAGTTCGGCGGCCTGCTCAGCGGGGCCGGTCCGGAGACGACCGAGACACTGCGGGCTTTCGGGGAGAAGGTCGGGGTGGCGTTCCAGCTCGCCGACGACCTGCTCGACGTCGTCGGCACCGACGGGACGCTGGGCAAGACACCGGGGACCGACCTCCGGGAGGGGGTGGCCACCCTCCCGGTGCTGCTCGCCCTGGCCGACCCGGCGTCGACCAGCTCGACGTTGCGGGCAGCGCTGGACGACGTCGGTGCCGGGCGCGAGCTGGACGACGAGCGGGTGGAGGGCGCGCTGCGGGCACTGCGGGAGCACCCGGCGATCGACGCGTCCCGGGCGGTGGTCGCGCGCTGGACCCAGGACGCGCGCGCCGTGCTCCGGACGCTGCCCAGCGGACCGGCGCGGGACGCGCTGGACCGCCTAGCGCTGTCAGTGGGTACCCGCAGCAGCTGACCGTGCGGTCGGTGACCGCCGGAGCGTGGGCGGTGGTGGGCGGTGGTGGCCGGGCTAGCGGTAGTTGACGAACTGCAGCGCGACGTCGAGGTCGGCCTCGCGCAGCAGCGTCATCACCGCCTGCAGGTCGTCCTTCTTCTTCCCGCTGATCCGGAGCTCGTCGCCCTGGATGCGCGCCTGGACGCCCTTGGGTCCCTGCTCGCGGACGAGCGCGGAGAGCTTCTTCGCGGTCTCCGACGTGATGCCCTCCTTGATCGTCGAGCTGATCCGGACCTGGCGGCCGGACTCGCGTGGCTCGCCGGCGTCGAGGGACTTCAGCGATATACCCCGCTTGACCAGCTTCTGCTGCAGGACGTCGAGGACGGCCAGCGCGCGCTGCTCGGAGTCGGACTCGATCTCGATGACCGTCTCCCCGGACCACCGGATCGAGGACCCGGTGTTCTTGAAGTCGAAGCGGGTGCCGATCTCGCGGGCGGCCTGCCCGAGGGCGTTGTCGACCTCCTGGCGGTCGACCTTGCTGACGACGTCGAACGAGGAGTCTGCTGGCACCCCCCGATCCTCCCTCCTCCGCGCGGGCCGGCCAAGCCCGGTCGGTCGGCCGAGGGCGCCGACGGGCGAGCGCACGACGCCGCGCGTTGGCGAGGCGAGCCGGGTCGTTGCTACCCTTCCCGGGTCGCCCCCATAGCTCAGTCGGCAGAGCGTCTCCATGGTAAGGAGAAGGTCTACGGTTCGATTCCGTATGGGGGCTCGGGGTCGCGGGCACCGCGGGCCGGGGCGGTGTAGCTCAGTTGGCAGAGCAAACGGCTCATAATCGTTAGGTCGCCGGTTCGAGTCCGGCCACCGCTACCCACCGGTGTCGGCGACCCACCGCGCACGCGATCGACCACCCCGCACACGAAGGACTGAGGACAGCATGGCTTCCAGGAACTCCGAGGTCCGGCCGAAGATCACGATGGCCTGCACGGTCTGCCGCAACCGGAACTACATCACGCGGAAGAACCGGCGCAACGACCCCGACCGCCTCGAGCTGAACAAGTTCTGCCCGCACTGCCGGGTCCTCCGCTCGCACCGCGAGACCCGCTGACGGCTCCCGCCGGGCGCCGGCAGCCCGAGCCGATCGGCTGGGCAGCTTCGGGGCGCCGGGAACAGGGGTCTCGTCCGCCCGGTTGGTCGCGTCATGGCAGCTGAGGCTCTGCGACCGGGTGCAGGTCGCCCGCAGCCGCCCGACGTGCGCGGCGTACCCCTGTCGATCCTGGACACCGCACCCGTGGCCAGCGGCCGGACGCCTGCCGCCGCGCTCGCGGAGACCCTGGAGATCGCGGCGCTCGCCGACGCGGTCGGCTACCACCGCTACTGGGTGGCGGAGCACCACGGGATGTCCGGCGGCGCCAGCTCGGCACCGGCCGTGCTCATCGCCGCGATCGCCGACCGCACCACCGGCATCCGGGTCGGGTCCGGCGGGGTCATGCTGTCCAACCACGCGCCGCTCGTCGTCGCCGAGCAGTTCGGCACGCTCGAGGCCCTCCATCGAGGTCGGATCGACCTCGGTCTGGGACGCGCGCCCGGCTCGGACCAGCTGACCGCGTACGCGCTGCGCCGCTGGCAGGCTCCCGAGCGGGCCGCCACTCCCGACGGGGACGACTTCACCCCGCGACTCGCGGAGCTGCTGGCGTTCTTCGACGGCGACTTCGGCGGGGACCACCCGTTCGCCCGGATCGCCGCCACGCCGGCTCGGGGCTACCAGCCGCAGGTGTGGCTGCTCGGGTCGAGCGGCTTCTCCGCCCGGCTGGCAGGCGAGCTCGGCCTGCCGTTCGCGTTTGCGCACCACTTCTCCGGTCACGACACGGTGGCTGCCACCCAGCTCTACCGCGACAGCTTCGTGGCGTCGCCGGCCCTGTCCGAGCCGCACCTGCTGGTCACGGCCAGCGTGGTCGCCGCCGCCGACGCCACCCGCGCCGCGGACCTCGCGAGCGAGGTCGGCCTCTTCTTCGCCCGCCTCCGGTCCGGGATGCCCGGGCCGTGGCCCGGCCCGGCCGACGTGGCCGCCCACCGCTGGGCGCCCGGGGAGCGGGCCCTCGCCGACGAGCGGGTGGCGTCGGTGCTCGCCGGGACCGGCCCGCAGGTGCGCGCCGGGCTCCTGTCCCTTGCCGCGGCGACGGGCGCCGACGAGCTGATGGTCACGACGATGACCCACGACCACCGGGCCCGGCGGGAGTCGGTGCGGCTGCTGGCCGAGGCCTGGGGACTGCGCCCTCGACGTCCGCTGGAGGCGCACGCCCGACCGGCGGCCTGAGCAGGCGGGCCGGTGGCGTGCTGTCCCGAGCCGAGGCCACCCCCGGGCGCGCTGGCCCGGTCTCTCGTACCGTTCAGCCGTGAACGGGTGGGCGCGGTGACGATGGTCCGGGTCGGCGACCGTGTCGGACCGGGGGAGCCGGTCGTCGTGGACGCAGTCCGCGCGGCCTCCTTCGCGGCGGCGCTGGACCCGTCGGGGGTGGGGGTAGCCGCTGCCGGGCACGTCGAGTCCACCGGTGCCCGCGACGTGGGGGGTGCTCGGACGGCTGCGCCCGCGACGATGGTCGTCGCCCTCGCGCTCGGAGCGGCCGGCGGTCCGGTGGACCTGCTCGGCCCGCTGGTCCGCAGCGGCGAGGCGGCCGGCGTCGTCCACGGTGACCAGCAGCTCACGGTCCACCGACCGGTCCGGGTCGGGGACCGCCTCGTGTTCGCGTCCACGGTCCGGACGGTCCGCCGGCTACCCGGTGCGCTGATGACCGTCATCGTCACGGAGGCGATCGACGTCACCGACGCGGGACCTGACGGCATCGACGGTGAAGTCGTGGCCGATCTGCAGGCGACCTTCGTCCTGGCCGACCCAGCGGCACCCGCCGCCGACCCATCGGCACCGGCCGCCGGGCCGGCCTCGTGAGCACGCTGCCGCCGATCGCGGCAGCTCGTCCCGCGGCTGCGACCGAGCTGTCGGGAGCCGGCGCCCCCGGGGTGTCGGTGGGCGCTGTCGTCGCCGCCCGGACGGTTCGCCTGACCCGTACGTCGCTGGTCCGCTACGCCGCCGCCGCCGGCGACTTCAACCCGGTGCACCACTCCGACCACGCGGCCCGGGCCGCCGGCATGGCCGGTGTCCTCGCGCACGGGATGCTCACGCTCGGGCTCGCTGTCGAGCTGGTCACCGACTGGGCCGGTGGCCCCGACACGCTGGTCTCGGTGCGCGTCCGGTTCACCCGGCCGCTGCTCGTCCCGGACGACGGGGTCGGGGCCGACCTCGAGCTGGCGGCTGTCGTGTCCTCGCTGACCAAGGACGGCCTGGTCGGCGTGGACCTCTCCGCGCGGGCCCGGTCGGCCGACGCCGACCCGGTCCCCGTGCTGGGTCAGGCCCGCGCCGTGCTCCGCCCACGCGCCGGTCACGGCGCGACGCCCAGCGGCGCTCCCACCCTGCTCGCGCAGTCCGTCCCGCAGTCGCTCGCGCAGTCCGGAGCACCGTCCGTCGCGCCGCGCGTCGATGGGCCGCCGCGGTGACGACGGCCGCGGCGACTCACCGCACCCTGCTCGCCGCCCACACCACGCTCCGGGTCGGCGGCCCGGCCGCCGAGCTCGTCGTGGCGCGGACCCGGGCCGAGCTCGTCGAGGCGGTGGCCGACGCCGACGCGGCGGGGCAGCCGGTGCTCGTGCTGGGCGGCGGCTCGAACGTCGTGATCGGCGACGGCGGCTTCGACGGCCGGGTGGTGCTGGTGGCGACCCGCGGGGTGCGGGTCGAGGCGGACGACGCCTGCGGCGGGGTGCAGGTCCACGTCGCGGCGGGCGAGGGCTGGCCCGAGCTCGTCGACCGGGCCGTCGCCGCCGGCTGGCGCGGGGTCGAGGCCCTCGCCGGCATCCCCGGCAGCACCGGGGCGTCGCCGGTCCAGAACATCGGCGCCTACGGCCAGCAGGTCGCCGACACGGTGGAGAGCGTGCTCGTGTTCGACCGCCGGGAGCGGCGGGAGCGGCGGCTGCCGTGGGCCGCGTGCGGCTTCGGCTACCGGACCTCGGTGTTCAAGGCGAGCCCGGGCCGCCACGTGGTCCTCGAGGTGGTGTTCACCTTCCGGGCGGGCTCCGACAGCGCCCCCGTGCGGTACGGCGAGCTCGCCGCGGCCCTCGGGATCGACGTCGGCGCTCGGGCGTCGGCTGCGGCCGTCCGGGACAGCGTGCTCGCCCTGCGCCGCGGCAAGGGCATGGTCCTCGACCCGGCCGACCCCGACACCGCGAGCGTCGGCTCGTTCTTCACCAACCCGGTGCTGCCCGCGGCGGCCGTCCCGCTCGGGGCACCGGCCTGGATCCAGCCCGACGGCCGGATCAAGACGAGCGCGGCGTGGCTGATCGAGAGCGCCGGCTTCCCCCGCGGCTGGCCGGGCGTCGGGGCGGCCCGGCTGTCGTCCAAGCACTCCCTCGCCATCACCAACCGCGGCGGCGCCACCGCCGCCGACGTCCTCGCGCTCGCGCGGACGCTGCGCGACGGGGTCCGCGACGCCCACGGCGTCAGCCTCGAGCCCGAGCCGGCCCTGGTCGGCTGCACCCTCTGACCCCGCCGTCGCCGACGCTCCGCGACGCAGTGCACGTCACGAAGCCAGGCGGCCTGACGCCGGCCGGTCACCGGGCCGGAGCCGGCACCACGCCGGAGCCGTGCCGGGGAGGTCCAGGACGTCCACCTCCGCGCCGGCCGGCAGGTCGTCGCCCGGCGGGACGAGCGCGAGCCCGTCGGCCAGCGCCGCCCCGCGCAGGTTCGCCGACCCGTCGTGCCCGGTCGGGAGCGCCGCGGCCGGTGCCCCGGCGCCGGCAGCGGCCCGGCGGACCGGCACCACCCGGATCGAAGACGGGTGCGCCGACAGCCCGGTGACCAGGCGGGCCCGGCACGCCGCGGGCGGCGGGGCGGCGCGCAGGGCCGCGAGGACCGGCATGCCGACGACCACGAAACCGACCAGGGCGGCGAGGGGGTTGCCGGGGAGGCTCAGGACCGGGGTGCCGTCGGGCAACAGGCTGAGCAGCGTCGGGCGGCCCGGCCTGGTCGCCAGCCCGTCGACGACGAGCGCCGCACCGGCCGTCGCGAGCGCGGCCCGCACCCCGTCCGCGGGGCCGTCGGCCGTCCCGCCGGTGCTCACCACCAGGTCGACCCCGCTGCCGCGACAGCCCGCGAGTGCGGCGGCGAGCACCGCGCTGTCGTCGCCGAGGAGCCGGAGGACCAGGGGGCAGCCGCCGGCGTCGCGGACCGCTGGCACCAGCAGCGGCCCGAGCGCGTCGCGGATCCGGCCGGCCCCCGGGTCGCCCGCCGTCAGCAGCTCGCGCCCGGTGACCAGCAGCGCCACCCGCGGCCGGTCGTGCACCAGCAGCGTGTCGTGGCCGAGGGCGGCGGCGAGTGCGAGGGCCGCCGGGGTCAGGACCGTGCCGGCGGGGAGCACCGGCGTCCACGGGGCGCACTCCTCACCGCGGCGGCGGACGTCGCGCCCGTGCGGCGCCAGCCCGATGATCTCGACGCCGACGGTCTCGACGCCGACGGTCTCGTCGCCGGCGGTCACGGCGTCCTCGGTGCGCAGCACCCCGTCGCAGCCGTCGGGCAGCGCCGCCCCGGTGGCCACCGCGACCGCTCCGCCGTCGGGCAGCGGCGCAGCGGGCGGGTCGCCCGCGAGGGTGCTGCCCAGCAGGCGCCATGGTCCGGGGCCGCGGACCGCGTAGCCGTCCATCGCCGAGCAGTCGAAGGCGGGCAGCGGATTGCGGGCCCACAGCGTCGCGGCGAGCACCGTGCCGGCCGCGCCGTCGCGTGCGGCGCCATCGTGTGCGGCGCCGTCGTGTGCGGCGCCGCCGACGGGCACCGGGCGCGGCTGCAGGGCGCGCACCACCTCCGCGACCCGTCGGCGGACGGCAGCCGGGTCGAGCCCCGCGTGGTGTCCGGTCCGGGCGGTCACGACCCGGCGCGGTCCGCCGCACCCGGGAGGAGCGCGGCGACGCGCGTCGCCGCGTCGGACACGGCGGCCCCCGGCTCGGCGCCGCCGGCCAGTGCCCGCCCGGCCGCCAGTCCGACGAGGAAGCACGTCACCGGCGCAGCCGGGCGGGCGACCGTGTGGGCCACGTCACGGGCCAGGTCGAGCAGCACGGCGACGTCGGTCACCGGGAGGTCGAGCTCGGCCTCGACAAAGGCGATCCAGGTCCCGAGCACGTCGGCGGTCTGTCGGTCGCCCGCCGAGGCTCGCGGCGCCGGCGGCGCCGACGTCCCGGGAGTCGCCGCGGACTCGATCGGCGACGCCTCGGTGCTCACCTCGGCCACCCTGTCACCGCCCGTGGGCACCGGCAGCCCGGACAGCAGCTTCGGCGGCCCGGGCGGTGGCCAGGTCGGCGTCGGTGTCGCAGTCGGCCCACGGCTGTGGGTTGCCCGGCAGGTGAACCCGGGCCGCCCGCAGTCCGGCGAAGACCGAGCGCACCGACGTCCCCGGGGCGACCCCGTGCAGGGCCCGGCGCAGTGCGGCCGCAGTCCAGACACCGAGCAGCAGCTGGTCACGGCCCGCGTCGTCGACGGCGAGCGCACCGTCGCGGCCGCCGGATACCGCTTCCCGCGCCGCGTCGGCCAGGCGCTGCAGCGCGCCGACGCCCAGGTGCGGCAGGTCGCCCGCAAGGACCGCGACCAGGTCGGTCGTGACGGCGCCAGCAGTGCCGACGGCGGCTGCGAGGGCATGTGCGGGGCCACCACCGGGCGGGTCCTCGCGGATCCGGACCGGCTTCGGCAGGCCCGGCGGGAGGTCCCGGCGCGGCCCGACCACGACCGCCGGCCAGCCCAGCGCGGCGACCACCGCCAGCACCCGTCCCAGCAGCGGCACACCACCCACGGTGAGCGCCAGCTTGTCCCGGCCCCCGAACCGCCGCGCACCGCCGCCGGCGAGGACCACCGCGGTGATCGCGCCGCCGCCGCCAGCGCCGACGCCCGCACCGATGCCTCTCGGCGCCACCGGCGCGCCCACGCGAGTGGTCGGGTCCACGGAGCCATCCTGGTCGCCCGCGCTGCAGTGCCGCCGCAGGGACGACACCGACTCCAGGCGGTGCCGGCCAGGGTCGGTGCGCGAGAGTGGCGGGCATGGGGGACCGACCGGACCTGGTGTCGCGACCTGGCGCGAGCGCGGACGCGGGAGCGCTGTCGGGCGTGGTGCCGCGCGCGGTCGGAGCGCCCGGTGCGGACCCGGCGACCGGTCGGGCGGGTAGCTCAGGTCCCCGGCCACGGCCGGCTCCGGTCGGGACCGCCCGGAGCAGCGTCCGCCGGCCGGTCGAGCGCATCGACCTCGACGGCCCGGGCCACCGCCGGCCCGACACCCTCGCCGCGGAGGAGCCGCTGGAGATCCGCGTCGGCGGCGTCCCGCTGGCGGTCACGATGCGGACCCCGGGCCACGACCTCGAGCTCGCGACCGGGTTCCTGATCACCGAGGGCATCGTCGCGGGGCCGTGGCAGATCGCCGCCGCGCAGGTCTGCGCCGGCCCGCCGGCCGTCGCCCGCCCACGCCCCGAGGACGACCCGCCCCCGGGCAACGTCGTCGAGGTCACGCTGGCCGCCGGCGTGGCGCCGCCCCCGCCGTCGGCGGCGCGGGCGTTCTACACGACGAGCTCGTGCGGCATCTGCGGGAAGGCGAGCGTCGACGCGGTGCGCACCCAGGCCGTCTTCGACGTCGCCGCCGACGAGGTCGTCGTGGACCCGGCGGTACTGGTCGAGCTCCCCGACCGCCTCCGCGCCGTCCAGCGCGTCTTCGCGACGACCGGCGGGCTGCACGCGGCGGCGCTGGCCGACCCGGTGAGCGGTGAGCTGCTCTGTGTCCGGGAGGACGTCGGACGCCACAACGCCGTGGACAAGGTCATCGGGGCGGCCGCGCTGCGACTCGGGCTGCCGCTGTCGGGCCGGGTGCTGCTCGTCAGCGGTCGCGCGTCCTTCGAGCTGGCCCAGAAGGCGCTGATGGTGGGGATCCCGGTGCTCGCCGCGGTCTCGGCGCCGTCGTCGCTGGCCGTCGACCTGGCCGCCGAGGTCGGCATGACCCTCGTCGGCTTCCTGCGCGGCCGGACGATGAACGTCTACGCCGGCGGCAACCGACTGCAGCGCGCGGTGTCCTGAGCAGCCGGGGCGGCTCGCGGCCGCCCGGGTCGGTCGCGGCAGAACAGCTCAGCGGGTCGGTCATGCCCGACGGCTCAGCGGCGGGCCGGCCCGCCGCGGCGGGAGTCGATCACCCCGGTGTCGAAGCCCGCGAGGTGCAGCCCGCCGTGGAAGCGGGCGTGCTCGATCTTCAGGCAGCGGTTCATGACCACGTCGATCCCGGCCGCGTGCCCGGCGGCGGCGACCGCGTCGTCCCACAGCCCCAGCTGCAGCCACAGGGTGCGCGCGCCGACCGCGAGGGTCTCGGCCAGGACGCCGGGCAGCTGGTCCGCGCGGCGGAACGTGTCGACCAGGTCCGGCACGACCGGCAGCGACGCCAGGCTCGGGTACGCCCGGTGGCCGAGGATCTCGGTGGCCGTCGGGTTGACGAAGAACAGCTCGAAGTCCGACGCGGAGAGCAGGTAGGTCGCGACGAAGTTGCTGGCCCGCGCCGGGTCGGCCGAGGCGCCGACGATCGCGACCGTGTGGGTTCGCTCGAGGACGGCGAGGCGCTCCCGCGCCGTGGGCGCCACCCAGCCCGTCGAGGTGCCCGGGTCGATCACGCGGCCACCCCGACCCCCGCCTCGTCGGGGACGGGCTCGGTCGTCGGCTCCTCGGCCACCGACCCGTCACCGGCCCGGACGGCCACCGCCAGGGCCTGGTCGAGGTCCCACAGGATGTCCGCGAGGTCCTCCAGCCCGACCGAGATCCGGATGAGGTCGGCCGGCACCCCGGCGGACTCCAGCTGGTCCGGCGTCAGCTGCTGGTGGGTCGTGCTGCCCGGGTGGATCACCAGTGTCCGCACGTCGCCGACGTTGGCCAGGTGGCTGCACAGGCGGACCGCCCCGATGAACGCCTCGCCGGCCGCCCGCCCGCCGCGGACGCCGAAGGAGAACACCGCTCCCGGACCGGCCGGGGTGTAGCGCTGCGCGCGGTCGTGGAAGGGGTCCCCGGGCAGCCCGCCCCAGCGCACGTAGGACACCCGGCCGTCGGCGGCCAGCCACTCCGCCACCCCGCGGGTGTTGGCGAGATGTGCGTCCATCCGCTGGGACAGCGTCTCGACGCCCTGCAGCAGCAGGAAGGCCGACATCGGGGAGAGCGCGGCACCGATGTCGCGCAGCTGCTCGCTGCGCAGCTTGGTCAGGAAGCCGTACTCACCGAAGTTGTCCCACCAGCGCAGGCCGTTGTAGGAGGCGACCGGCTCGGTCATCAGCGGGAACCTGCCGTTCCCCCAGTCGAAGCGCCCGGACTCGACGACGACGCCGCCCAGGGTGGTGCCGTGGCCGCCGAGGAACTTCGTCGCCGAGTGCAGGACGATGTCCGCGCCGTGCTCGATGGGCCGGCACACCCACGGCGTCACCATCGTCGCGTCCACGACGAAGGGGACCCCCGCGTCGTGCGCCACCCGGGCGAGCCCCTCGAGGTCGGCGATCTGGCCCGAGGGGTTGCTGACGACCTCGGCGTAGACGCACTTCGTCTGGTCGGTGATCGCGGCGGCGTAGTCCGCGGGGTCGGCGCCCCGGACGAACGTGGTCTGGACGCCGAAGCGGCGCAGGGTCACGTCGAGCTGGGTGAAGGTGCCCCCGTACAGCGCGGCGGCGGCGACGATGTGGTCCCCGGCGCCGGCCAGCGCGGCGAAGGTGAGGAACTCCGCGGCCTGCCCGCTCGAGGTCGCGACCGCGCCGATGCCGCCTTCCAGGCTGGCGATCCGCTCCTCGAAAGCGGCCACCGTCGGGTTGGCGATCCGGCTGTAGATCGTCCCGTACTTCTGCAGCGCGAACAGGCTCGCGGCGTCGGCGGCGTCGGTGAACACGAAGCTGGACGTCTGGTAGATCGGGACGGCCCGCGCGCCGGTGGCCGGGTCCGGGACGGCGCCGGCGTGCAGTGACCGCGTCCGGAATCCCCACCCGCCCGGCGGCCGGTCGAGACCCGCTCCGCTGCCCGTGCTCGCGCCGGGGTCGGCCGCATCCGTCGTCTGCGTGCGGTCCACGTCTCGTCCCTCCCGACCCGCTGCCGACGAGCGGGTACCGGGACCAGTCTGGTGCGCCTCCCGCGTCACCGAGGCCGGTGCTACCCCTGCCGCGGCTGGTGCCGGCTGGTGTAGAACCGCGGGGTGGCGGCTGCGCGGTCCGGTCCGGAGGCGCCCGCGCGCCGTGGCGTCGCCAGCCCTCCTGCGCGACCCGCCGGGCGGCCCGCCGGCCGGCCGCCGACGGTGGCGCGGGCGGGCACGGGAGTCGACGCCGACCGGGCCGCCGACCGGCCACCGACCACCGGGACGACGACGGCGACGGCGCCGATCGACGGCACCGACGACCCGCTGTTCAGCGGCTACCTCGACCCGGACCGGCGCAACGCGGGCGCCCACGACGAGATGTTCGCCCCGGACGGGTCGGTCCGCGCCGTCGTCCGCGCCCTGCACGCCGCGCTGACCACGGCGGGCTGCGGCGGGCTGGCCGCCCGCTCGGAAGCCGTCGGCCGCGCGTACACCGACCGCGGCATCACGTTCTCCCTGTCGGGCAAGGAGCGGCCGATCCCGCTCGACCCGGTGCCGCGGATCATCGGTGCCGCGGAGTGGCACCGCCTCGAGCGGGGCCTGGTCCAGCGGGTGCGGGCGCTGGAGATGTTCCTGGCCGACGTCTACGGCCCGCAGGAGATCCTCCGCGACCGCGTGCTGCCGCACCGCCTGGTCACCAGCTGCGCCCACTTCCGCCCCCAGGTCGCCGGTCTGGTGCCCCCGAGCGGGGTGCGGATCCACGTCGCGGGCATCGACGTCGTCCGGGACTCGGCCGGCACCTTCCGGGTGCTCGAGGACAACCTGCGCTGCCCGTCGGGGGTCTCCTACGTCATCGAGAACCGCCGCACGATGACCCGGGTGTTCCCCGACCTGTTCACCCGGTACCGCGTCGAACCGGTCCAGGACTACGCCGCGCTGCTGCTGCACGCGCTGCGGGCGGCGGCACCGGACCGCCCGGACCCGACGGTCGTCGTGCTCACCCCCGGGATCTACAACTCGGCCTACTTCGAGCACTCGCTGCTGGCCCGCCAGATGGGCGTGGAGCTCGTCGAGGGCCGCGACCTGCACGTCCACGACGACGTCCTCTACATGCGCACCACCTCCGGACAGCACCGGGTGGACGTCGTCTACCGGCGGATCGACGACGACTACGTGGACCCGCTGCAGTTCCATCCCGAGTCGGTGCTCGGGGTGGCCGGGCTGCTCAACGCCGCCCGGGCCGGGAACGTCGTGCTCGCCAACGCGGTCGGCACCGGCGTCGGGGACGACAAGCTCGTCTACACCTACGTCCCGGAGATGATCCGGTACTACCTGGGCGAGCCCGTGCTGCTGCCCAACGTGGACACGATCCGCTGCTGGCTCCCTGACGAGCTCGCCGACGCGATGGCGCGGGCGGACTCCCTGGTCTTCAAGCCGGTCGAAGGATCCGGCGGCTACGGGATCGTCTTCGGCCGCGACTGCGACGAGCGCCAGCTGGCCGCGCTGCGCCGTCGGGTCGCCGCCGATCCGCGCGGCTGGATCGCCCAGCCGCTGGTCGAGCTGTCGACGGTCCCGACGTGGGTGGACGGGAAGCTCGTGCCCCGCCACGTCGACCTCCGCCCGTTCGTCGTGAACGACGGGGAGCGGGTCACGGTGCTGGCCGGTGGTCTCACCCGGGTCGCGCTGCAGGCCGGCAACCTCGTCGTCAACTCCTCCCAGGGCGGCGGCGGCAAGGACACCTGGGTGCTCGCCGGACGCCGCGAGCCCCACGAGGCCCGCGAGGCCCGCCTGCCGCACCAGCAGGGCCAGCCGCGCCGCCCGGACGAGCCCGCACCGCACCTGCTCGCGCGCCCGGTCGACGCCGCCGACGCGGATTTCGGGCCGGAGATGACGGAGAGCCAGCACCAGCAGCAACAGCACCGGGACAGCGCGCCGCGGGGGCCGGGGGCGGGCTCGTGATGCTCGCCCGCAACGCCGCCTCGGTCTACTGGATCGGGCGCTACGTCGAGCGCGCGGACGACACCGCCCGGATCCTCGACACCTCCGTCCACCACCTGCTCTCCGACGGGACCGCCGAGCCGCTCGCGGAGTCCCGGACCCTGCTGCGGGTGCTCGGGACGCCGGCGCCGGCGGAGGTGCGCCAGCTGCTCGACCTGACCCAGTGGGTGGCGTGGTCGGACGAGAACCCGGCGTCGATCGCGTCCTCGCTGCGCCGGGCCCGGGAGAACGCGCGCGGCTCGCGGGAGATCGTGTCCACCGAGATGTGGGAGTGCCTGAACACCACGATCCTCGCCCTGGAGGACCGGGCCGCGGCCGCCCGCGCGACCGGGTTCGGGTCTTTCCTGGCCTGGGTCGAGCAGCAGTCGGCGATGTTCGCGGGGCTGGCGGACTCCTCGATGCGCCGCGACGAGAGCTGGCTGTTCCTGGTCCTCGGCCGCTCGCTGGAACGGGTCGACATGGTCGTCCGGCTGCTGATGGCCCGCGCCCAGGACCCCCCGAGCTCACTCGGCTGGCTGACCGTCCTGCGGTCGGTGGGGGCCGGCGACCTGTTCACCCGGACGTTCCGCGGGGTCGTGGACGCCAACCGGGTGGTGCAGCTGCTGCTGCTGGACCGGCTGTTCCCGCGGTCGGTGTTCCACGCCCTGCGGGTCGCCGAGCAGTGCCTCTCCCAGCTGGACGCGCAGCCCGGGGAGGCCCAGCGGCTGCTCGGGCGCGCCCGCAGCGACCTGGAGTACACCCGGCCGGAGGCGGCGTCGGAGGACCTCGCGGCCCGCCTCGCCGACCTGCAGGCCAGCGTCCGGGCGGCGAACGAGGCCATCGCGGTCCAGTTCTTCCACTCGGCGCCCTGGGTGGCCTGGCGGGCCACCGACGAGGCCGACCCGGCGGCGGTACCGCAGGAGGAGGCTGCCCCGGCTGCGGCGCCTCCGGTCCAACCGGTCTTGGCGGCACCGGGCCCAGCACCCCTGTCGAAGGCGGTCGTGCGGAGCGGGCGCGCGGCCCCGGCGTCCGGGACCGACCGGCGGCCGGCCGGGCGGTCGGCCCGGCCGGCAGGTGCGCGGTGAGCTGGCGGGTCCGGGTCGTCCACACCACCGAGTACACCTACGACGCCCCGGTCTCCCCGTCCTACAACGAGGCCCGGCTCACCCCCCGGCCGGACTCCGGGCGGACCGTGATCGCCAGCCGGGTGGAGGCGCTGCCCGCGGCCCGGGTGTCGGTCTACCGCGACTACTGGGGCAACACGGTCAGCTCCTTCGACGTGCAGCAGCCGCACACCGCGCTGCGGGTGACCGGCACGTCGGTGGTCGAGACCGTCGCCGAGCCGGCGTCGCGGCCGGACGTCGGCTGGTCGGCGCTGCACGCCGAGGAGGTCGCCGACACCTACGGCGAGCTGCTGGCCCCGAGTCCGCTCGCCGGGTCCGACCGCGGGCTGGTGCGCCATGCCCGAGCGCTGCGCACCGACGCCTCACCGGTGGACGCCGTGCTCGCGGCCGCCGCCTGGACGCGGTCGACGCTGAGCTACCGCCGCGGGGTGACCGGCACCCACTCGACCGCCGCCGACGCCGTCGCGGCCGGTGAGGGGGTGTGCCAGGACTTCGCCCACGTCACCCTCGCCCTGGTGCGCGCTCTGGGCGTCCCGGCCCGCTACTGCTCCGGGTACCTGCTGCCCGACGCCGCGACGGCCACCGGCGCGACGGTCGACGGCGAGAGCCACGCCTGGGTGGAGGTGTGGACCGGCGGCTGGTGGGGTCTCGACCCGACGAACGGCATCGGGATCGGCGAGCGCCACGTCCCGGTGGCCCACGGCCGGGACTACGCCGACGTCCCGCCCCTCAAAGGCGTCTACTCCGGGCGCGCGACCCAGACGCTCGCGGTCAGCGTCCGGATGACCCGCCTGGCCTGAGCCCGCCCGGCCTGAGCCCGCCCGGTGCCGGCCCGTCCGGCGCTGGCAGGTGCCGGCCGGCCCTGTCCGGGCGTCACCCGCCGTCCCCGGTCACCGGGGCAGGCGGTGCGGCCGGCGGGTCTGCGGGCGCGGCCAGCCATGCGGTGATGCCGTCGAGCAGGCGCGTCCGGACCCCGGCAGGCGCGAGACTCGCCTCGACGGAGTCCCGGGCGAGGCCCGCGAGCTCGCTGTCGGACAGGCCGAACACGTCGCGGACGAGGACGTACTGGTCGACGAGGCGGGAGCCGAACAGCAGCGGGTCGTCGGCCCCGAGGCAGATCCGGGCACCGGCCGACCGCAGCGCCGGGATCGGGACGGCGGTCGGGCGCGGGTAGATCCCGAGGGCCACGTTGGAGGCCGGACAGACCTCGAACGCCGCACCCGCCTCCACCGCGGCGGCCAGCACGCGGGGGTCCTCCGCGGCGCGGACCCCGTGCCCGAGACGTCTCGGGTCGAGCAGGCGCAGGGTGTCGGCGACGACGTCGGGCCCGCGCAGCTCCCCGGCGTGCGGCACCGACGCGAGCCCCGCGCGGGCCGCGATGGCGAACGCGGGCGCGAAGTCCGCGACGGTGCCGCGGCGCTCGTCGTTGGACAGCCCGAAGCCGACGACGCCGGCCCCGGCGTAGCCGGCCGCCAGGCGGGCCAGGGTGCGGGCATCGAGGGGGTGGCGGGTCCGGTTCGCCGCGACGACCACCCCGATGCCGACCCCGGTCGCGGCCGCCGCGTCGGCCGCGGCCTCCAGGACCAGGTCCGCGAAGGCGCTCAGGCCGCCGAACGCCGGGGCGAAGCCGGAGGGGTCGACCTGCACCTCGCACCAGCCGGACCCCTCGCGGCGCTCGTCCTCGGCGATCTCGCGGAGCAGCCGGGCGATGTCGGCGGGGGTGCGCAGGACCGATCGGGCCAGGTCGTAGAGGCGCTGGAACCGGAACCAGCCGCGTTCGTCGGCCACCGACAGCTGCGGCGGCCAGTCCTCGGCGAGGGCGGCCGGCAGCCGGACACCGCGCCCGGCGGCCAGCTCCACCAGCGTCGGGTGGCGCATCGCCCCCGTGAGGTGCAGGTGCAGGTGCGCCTTGGGCAGCGCCCGGAGGTCGCGGCGCGCCGCGCCGGCGCCGCCCGTACCCGCGCCTGCGACTCCGGCGCCGGCCGTCACGGCGGTCGGGTCAGCCTTCGGAGAGCAGGTCGCGGATCCGGGTCACGCCCTCGACCAGGTCGTCGTCGCCCAGGGCGTAGGACAGGCGCAGGAACCCCGACGGCCCGAACGCCTCGCCGGGGACGACGGCCACCTCGGCCTCGTCCAGGATCACCGCCGCCAGCTCGGCCGACGTCGTGGGCACCCGGCCGCGGACCGGCCGGCCGAGGGCGCCGGTGACGTCGGGGTAGGCGTAGAACGCGCCCTGGGGCTCAGGACACTCGAAGCCCGGCACCGTGCGCAGCAGGTCGACGATCGTGCGGCGGCGGCGGTCGAAGGCGGTCCGCATCCGGTGGACGTCGGACAGGTCACCGGTCAGCGCCGCCACCGCCGCCGCCTGGCTCACGTTCGCGACGTTCGAGGTGAGGTGGGACTGCAGGTTGGTGGCGGCGGCGACCACGTCGACCGGCCCGAGCAGCCACCCGAGGCGCCAGCCGGTCATCGCGTACGTCTTCGCGACGCCATTGAGGACCACGGTCGAGTCGGCGAGCTCCGGGACCGCTGCCAGCACGGAGACGTGGCGGGCGTCGCCGTACACGAGGTGCTCGTAGATCTCGTCGGTGACGATCCACAGTCCGTGCTCGAGCGCCCACCGACCGATGGCCTCGACGAGTGCCGGCGGGTAGACCGCGCCGGTCGGATTGGACGGCGAGACCAGGACGACGAGCTTCGTCCGCGGGGTCCGCGCCCGCTCCAGGTCGGCGACCGTCGGGGTGTAGCCCGCCGCCGCCGACGTCATGACCTGCACCGGCACCCCCCCCGCCAGGCGGATCACCTCCGGGTAGGTCGTCCAGTGCGGCGTCGGCAGCAGCGCCTCGTCGCCGGGGTCGAGCAGCGTGGCGAACGCCTGGTAGACGGCCTGCTTGCCGCCGTTCGTGACGAGAACCTGCGCAGCGGTGACCGTGACACCGGAGTCGCGCAGCGTCTTCGCGACGATCGCTTCCTTGAGCTCGGGGAGGCCGCCCGCGGGGGTGTACCGCTGGTAGCGGGCCACGGCGCAGGCTGCCTGGGCTGCGGCGACGACGTGCTCCGGTGTCGGGAAGTCCGGCTCCCCGGCGCCGAAACCGATCACGGGCCGACCGGCGGCCTTGAGCGCCTTCGCGCGGGCGTCGACGGCCATGGTCGCCGACTCGGCGATGGCTCCGACCCGGCGCGAGACGCGCGGGATCGCGGCCGGCCCCGGGTCCCGGGCGGGAGCGGTGGCCGCGGCGGGGGGCTGGACGGCGGTCGAGGTGCTCACCGGTCCATCCTCACCCACGCCCCGTCCGCGGTGGTCGCCGCAGCTGGGGTCCCCGGACGGCCCGGCGGGTACAGTGGCCGCGCCGGTCGGGACCTCGGACCGGCGTTGGACCGGTGTCGTGCCGGTGGTCGCGCGGTCGCTGCTTCAGGGCGGCTGCGCCGCACCGTCGACCACGGCCGGGTCCGGACGGCAGTAGCTCAACTGGTAGAGCTCCGGTCTCCAAAACCGGCGGTTGGGGGTTCAAGTCCCTCCTGCCGTGCCACGGCACCTGCCCGGGCACGCCGCACCGAGTCCTGGGCACGCTGCGGGGCATCGGGGTGCCGGCGGCGGCTCGGGCGCGGTGGACCCGCCCCGGGCTCGCTGGACGAGGTCGTGTGACCGGCTCGGGCAGCGCCCGCGACGAGGACGACCGAGGCACCGGAGGGCACAGTGAGCGACGAGGGCATCACCAGACTGGCCCGCGGAGCCGACGGCGAACTGATCCCGGCGGCCGGCGGCGCGCACCCGGTCGGCACCGGCCGCAGCCCGCTCGCCCGCCTCGCGCTGTTCTACCGCCAGGTGGTGGTCGAGCTGCGGAAGGTCGTGTACCCCTCCCGCGACCAGCTCCTCCGCTACACCGCGGTCGTCCTGGTCTTCGTCATCATCATGATCACGATCGTGTCCCTGCTGGACTACGGGCTGTCCGCCCTGGTCCTGCGGGTCTTCACGTGAGCGGTGCGGAGCGGCTGCTGCTGCCGCGACTGCGACTCGTAGGGCGACTGCGACTGCAGAGCCGACCGCCCGCACCGTGTCCGTACCGCCGTCCCGACAGCCCTGTGAGGAACCCGTGACCCAGCCCGTGCACCCGACCGGCGTCGACCGCGCCCTCGACGCGGTGGACGGTCCGTCCGACGCCGAGGTCTTCGCGATGGACGCGGAGTCCCGCGACGCCGAGAGCTCTGGCGCCACCGCCGACGTCTCGCCGGTGCCGGGCAGCGGCAGCGCCGAGCCGGTCGTCGGCGGGGACACCCCGAGCAGCTCCGAGCTGGGTGTCGGCCGGGTCCTGGCCGAGGACGGGGTCGGCCCGACGGGCTCGGTCGCCGAGGGCGTCGAGGCGGTCGAGGCCGCCGATCCCGAGGGCACGCCGCGGACCGCGGACGAGGCGACGGTGGACGCCCTCGCCGAGTTCGGCCGGGTCCTGCGGTCCAAGCCGGGTGACTGGTACGTCGTGCACACCTACTCCGGCATGGAGAACCGTGTCCGGGCGAACCTCGAGAACCGCATCACCTCCCTCAACATGGAGGACTACATCTTCGAGGTGCAGGTCCCCGAGGAGGAGGTCGACGAGATCAAGAACGGCCAGCGCAAGCGGGTCCGTCGGAACGTGCTGCCGGGCTACCTCCTCGTCCGTATGGACCTGACCGACCAGTCGTGGGCGGCGGTCCGCAACACCCCGCAGGTCACCGGGTTCGTCGGGCAGAGCCACCAGCCGCTGCCGCTGTCCTACGACGAGGTCGAGAAGATGCTCTCCCCCGCGGTCGAGAAGGCCGCCCGCGGCGGAGCCGGGGCGCCCACCCGGCCGCCCACGTCGGTGCTCGACTACGAGACCGGCGACTCGGTGATGGTGGTCGAGGGCCCGTTCGCGTCGCTGCACGCGACGATCACCGAGATCAACGGCGACGCGCAGAAGGTCCGGGGCCTCGTCGAGATCTTCGGTCGGGAGACGCCGGTCGAGCTGTCGTTCTCCCAGATCCAGAAGCTCTGACCGACCAGGAGCGCTCGCCCGTCGTGGCCGACGGTCGCGCGTGGGGTCCCTGTCCGGAGTGATCCCTGGCACACTGGGGGAGTCGTCCGCGACGTACCGAGGTCCTGGCCGCACCCGAGGGTGCCGGTGGTGCCGGTGCGTGCGGCTCCCGCGCCCGCAGGGGCGCCCTGTCCAGAGCTGAGGATCCATGCCGTCCAAGAAGAAGGTCACCGCGGTCGTCAAGGTCCAGCTGCAGGCCGGAGCGGCCACCCCGGCGCCGCCGGTCGGCACCGCCCTCGGACCGCACGGGGTCAACCTCATGGAGTTCGTCAAGGCCTACAACGCGGCCACCGAGAGCCAGCGGGGGACGGTCATCCCCGTCGAGATCACCGTCTTCGAGGACCGCAGCTTCACCTTCCGGACCAAGACCCCGCCGACCGGCCTGCTCATCAAGAAGGCCGCCGGCGTCGCGAAGGGCTCCGGTACCCCGCACACCACGAAGGTCGGCCGTCTGACCGCCGCCCAGGTGCGCGAGATCGCCGAGCAGAAGATGCCCGACCTCAACGTCGGTGACCTCGCCGCCGCCGAGCGGACGGTCGCCGGTCAGGCGCGGTCGATGGGCATCACCGTCTCGTCCTGACGGCCTGGCCGACTGACGTACTGACAGGCCGCGCCCGAGGCGCGGCGACGCACGGCACGACCCGCCGCCTGGCGGGCGCACGCGTGGGAGGGCCGAGCCGGGCCTGCCTGACCACCACCACCACGGCCCCGACGGGGCGGAGACGGAGCACCACCATGGCGAAGCGCAGCAAGGCCTACCGCGAGGCCGCGTCGAAGATCGACGCCGACACTCTCTACACCCCGGTCGAGGCCCTCGACCTCGCCCGCGCGACCCCGCCCGGGAAGTCCGACCCCACGGTCGAGGTCGCGCTGCGCCTCGGGGTCGACCCGCGCAAGGCCGACCAGATGGTCCGCGGCACCGTCAACCTCCCGCACGGCACCGGCAAGATCGCCCGGGTGCTCGTCTTTGCGACCGGTGACCGCGCCGAGGCGGCCCTCGCCGCCGGCGCCGACATCGTCGGCTCCGACGAGCTGATCACCGAGGTCGCCGGCGGGCGCCTGGACTTCGACGCGGTCGTCGCGACCCCCGACATGATGGGCAAGGTCGGGCGTCTGGGCCGGGTGCTCGGTCCCCGTGGTCTGATGCCGAACCCGCGGACCGGGACGGTCACCCCGGACGTGGCCCGCGCGGTCACCGAGATCAAGGGCGGCCGCGTCGAGTTCCGTGTCGACAAGAACTCGAACCTGCACCTGGTGGTGGGCAAGGCGTCCTTCTCCGCCGAGGCACTGCTCGAGAACTACGCCGCGGCGCTGGACGAGGTCAACCGGCTGAAGCCGGCCTCGGCCAAGGGCCGCTACATCCGCAAGGCGACGGTCGCCACGACCCGGGGCCCGGGCATCCCGGTCGACCCGATGGCGAGCGCCAAGCCCGTCGAGACGCTCGTCGGCGCCGGTGCCGGGGCGGGCTCCTCGACCGGCTGAGCACCTGAGCCGGGTACCATCGCCTGGCAACCACCACCGAAGACCGCCGGTGACGGCGTCGGACTGCTCAGTCGCGACGGCGTCCACATCCACCGACCACTCCCCGCGAGGGACGGTCCGGAGCCTGCGCAGGTGTCGAGCACCGCGGACCGCGCGCGGTGGCGTCCTGTGCGTGCCCCGGATCGGGCCGAGCGTCGTCCGATCCGATGAGGAGCCCCATGGCGAGTCCTGACAAGGTCGAGGCCGTCCAGCAGCTCACCGACCGCCTCCGCGCATCCTCGGCGGTCGTCTTCACCGAGTACCGCGGGCTGACGGTCCGCCAGATCGGCGAGCTGCGCACGGTCCTCGAGGGCAACGCGACCTACTCGGTCGTCAAGAACACCCTCACCAAGCGTGCTGCCGGCAACGCGGGCCTGGTCGTCGACGACGAGCTGCTCACGGGTCCGTCGGCCCTGGCCTTCGTCACCGGGGACGCCGTGCTCGTGGCCAAGGGCCTCCGGGACTTCGCGCGCGCGCACCCGGCGCTGATCGTCAAGGCGGGGGTCGTCGAGGGCCGCACCCTGGACGCGGCCGAGCTGGTCCGCCTCGCCGATGTCGAGTCCCGCGAGGTGCTGCTGTCCAAGCTCGCCGGCGCCTTCAACGCCCTCCCGCAGCGGGCGGTCTCCCTGTTCGCGGCGCCGCTCTCCCAGGCGGCGCGGCTCTTCGACGCCCTCCGGGCACAGGTCGCGGAGTCCGCTCCCGTTGACTCCGAGACCGCTCTGGTGGCGGCAGACGAGTCGGCTCCGGTCTCGGACGAGGCACCCGCCGCTGTTCCTGCGGACGTTGCGGTAGCGGACCCGGACGCTGCTGAGGGCGCAGAGGCACCGGACGCCGCGGGGTCCGAGCCCGTCGCTCCCGAGGCACCTGCTCCTGAGGCCGTCGTTCCCGAGGCAGCCCCGGAGGCCGTCGCGTCCGAGCCGGTCACAGCGGAGCCGGTGCCCTCGGACGGGGGCGCGACCGCGCCCACCGCGCCGGAGGTGGCCGCACCCGCCGCGGTCGAGGACCCCCAGAACGCTCCTGACCCTTCCGACGCTCCCGGCCCTGCCGACGGGCCGCCGACGGACGCTCCGGCCGCCTGACCGACTCAGCGGCGACCCGGGCCCCACAAGCCCCTCGCACGACCCGCTCCTGACCGACCTGCTCGTGACCGACCCGCTCCTGACCTGCACCGACGAGAGGACCACCATGGCGACCATCACCACCGACGAGCTGCTCGAGGCCTTCAAGGGCATGACCCTGCTCGAGCTGTCGGAGTTCGTGCACCAGTTCGAGGACACCTTCGGCGTCACCGCCGCTGTCGCCGTCGCGGCGCCCAGCGCCGGCGGCGGCGGTGGCGAGGCCGCTCCGGTGGTCGAGGAGCAGGACGAGTTCGACGTCGTGCTCGAGGCTGCCGGCGAGAAGAAGATCCAGGTCATCAAGGAGGTGCGGACGCTGACGAGCCTGGGCCTCAAGGAGGCCAAGGACCTCGTCGAGGCCGCGCCGAAGCCGGTCCTCGAGCGGGTCCCGAAGGAGGCGGCCGAGAAGGCCAAGGCCGCCCTCGAGGGCGCCGGGGCGAGCGTCAGCCTCCGCTGAGGACCGCACGACCTGCGGGCCGCGTCGGCCCGCAGCACCTGGACCACCCCGACCGCCCGGGACGCCGCCGCGTCCCGGGCGGTCCGCTGTCGCCGCCCGGGCGTACGGGAGCCGGTCGACCTGAGGCGCACCTGGGCGGCGCCGCTGCGTCGGTCACCGCGCAGATCTTCGGTCCGCACGGTCTTGACTCCCTCCCGGACCGCGTGCATGATTTCGGGCACCGGAGCGGTCTGGCCGGGACCATCGGGGGGCCTTCGCGCCGCCCGGGTCCCGAGCGATCCTCCGCCGGAGGGCCGGTCGCTGACCGGCGCCGGGCCGTTGCCCGGCGCCGTCGCGCGCGCCCCCCTCGACAGTCGCCGCCGTCGCGGCTAGGCTGTCACTTTGCGCTGCCCTCTCTGTGTCGACCTCGGGACAACCCGAGGTGTCCGGGCGCGCACTGAGTCCCAGGCATCCGGGAAGGACCCCTCTTGGCCGCCTCGCGCGCTACCTCCGCGATCGACGAGAACACCAACCAGGCCAGTACCGATCAGCACCACACCACCGCCCCCCCGGTGTCGCCGATGATCGACCGGCGAGCCGTCCCCAACGCCCCGAAGCGGCTCTCCTTCGCGAAGCTGCGGGACCCGCTGCCCATCCCGGACCTGCTCGAGCTGCAGACGCAGAGCTTCGACTGGCTGGTCGGCAACGGGCGCTGGCGGACCGCAGAGGCGGCACACAGCGTGACCACCGGCATCCCGCCGCGGACCCGGTCGGGCCTCGAGGAGATCCTCGAGGAGATCTCCCCGATCGAGGACTTCTCCGGGACGATGTCGCTGTCGTTCCGCGACCACCGTTTCGAGCCGCCCAAGTACTCGATCGACGAGTGCAAGGAGAAGGACCTCACCTTCTCCGCGCCGCTGTTCGTGACGGCCGAGTTCATGAACCACGACACCGGCGAGATCAAGAGCCAGACGGTGTTCATGGGCGAGTTCCCGCTGATGACGGACAAGGGCACCTTCTACATCAACGGCACCGAGCGGGTCGTCGTCTCCCAGCTCGTCCGGTCCCCGGGTGTGTACTTCGAGCGCTCGACGGACAAGACGAGCGACAAGGACGTCTTCTCGTCGAAGATCATCCCGGCCCGTGGCGCCTGGCTCGAGTTCGAGATCGACAAGCGCGACCTCGTCGGGGTCCGGCTGGACCGCAAGCGCAAGCAGAACGTCACCGTCCTGCTGAAGGCGCTCGGCTGGACCGAGGCCCAGATCCTCGACGAGTTCGGCGACTACGAGGCGATGCGGACGACGCTGGAGAAGGACCACGTCCAGACCCAGGACGAGGCCCTGATCGACATCTACCGCAAGCTCCGCCCCGGCGAGCCCCCCACCCGGGAGGCGGCGCAGGCGCTGCTCGACAACTACTACTTCAACGGCAAGCGCTACGACCTCGCGCGCGTCGGGCGCTACAAGGTCAACCGCAAGCTCGGCCAGTCCACGCCGATCGAGCAGGGCACCCTCGGCCTCGACGACATCGTCGCGACGCTGAAGTACCTCGTCCGGCTCCACGCGGGGGAGACCCAGGTGGTGTCCGGTGACGGCCTGCCGGCGCTGCGCGTCGAGGTCGACGACATCGACCACTTCGGCAACCGGCGCCTGCGCACGGTCGGCGAGCTCATCCAGAACCAGGTCCGGACGGGCCTGGGGCGGATGGAGCGGGTAGTCCGCGAGCGGATGACGACGCAGGACGTCGAGGCGATCACCCCGCAGACCCTGATCAACATCCGCCCGGTGGTGGCGGCGATCAAGGAGTTCTTCGGGACCAGCCAGCTGTCGCAGTTCATGGACCAGACGAACCCGCTGAGCAGCCTCGCGCACAAGCGGCGGCTGTCGGCCCTCGGCCCCGGTGGGCTGTCCCGCGACCGGGCCGGCATGGAGGTCCGCGACGTGCACCCGAGCCACTACGGCCGGATGTGCCCGATCGAGACCCCGGAGGGCCCGAACATCGGGCTCATCGGGTACCTCTCCACCTACGGCCGGATCAACGCGTTCGGCTTCGTCGAGACCCCCTACCGGCGGGTCTTCGACGGTGTCGTCTCCGACGAGGTCGACTACCTGACCGCGGACGAGGAGGACCGGTTCGTCATCGCCCAGGCCAACGCGACGCTCGACGCGGACAGCCGGCTCACCGACCACCGGATCCTCGTCCGGACGCGTGACGGAGAGGTCGCCTACATCCCGGCGGCCCAGGTCGACTACATGGACGTGTCGCCCCGACAGATGGTGTCGGTCTCGACCGCCCTCATCCCGTTCCTCGAGCACGACGAGGCCGGCCGGGCGCTGATGGGCGCCGGCATGCAGCGCCAGGCGGTGCCCCTGGTCCGGGCCGAGTCCCCGCTGGTCGGGACCGGGATGGAGCTGCGCTCGGCGGTCGACGCCGGTGACGTCATCGTCGCCACCAAGGCCGGTGGGGTGTCGTCGGTCTCGGCCGACCTGATCGAGATCGCCGCCGACGACGGCACCTACCAGAGCTACCGGCTGTCGAAGTTCAAGCGGTCCAACCAGGGCACCTGCGTCAACCACCGGCCACTGGTCGTGGAGGGCGAGCGGGCCGAGGTCGGGACCGTCCTGGCGGACGGCCCGTGCACCGACGGCGGGGAGATGGCCCTCGGCCGCAACCTGCTCGTCGCGTTCATGTCGTGGCGGGGGCACAACTTCGAGGACGCGATCATCGTGTCCCAGCGGCTGGTCTCCGACGACGTCCTCACCTCGATCCACATCGAGGAGCACGAGGTCGACGCCCGCGACACCAAGCTCGGGCCCGAGGAGATCACCCGGGACATCCCGAACGTGGCCGAGGAGGTCCTCGCCGACCTCGACGACCGCGGGATCATCCGGATCGGTGCCGACGTGGTCCCCGGTGACGTGCTCGTCGGCAAGGTGACGCCCAAGGGCGAGACCGAGCTGACGCCCGAGGAGCGTCTGCTCCGGGCGATCTTCGGGGAGAAGGCGCGGGAGGTCCGCGACACCTCGCTGAAGGTCCCGCACGGGGAGTCCGGCAAGGTCATCGGCGTCCGGGTCTTCGACCGCGACGAGGGTGACGAGCTGCCGCCCGGGGTCAACCAGCTGGTGCGGGTCTACGTCGCCCAGAAGCGGAAGATCCAGGACGGCGACAAGCTGGCCGGCCGCCACGGCAACAAGGGCGTCATCGCGGCGATCCTGCCGGTCGAGGACATGCCGTTCATGTCCGACGGCACCCCGGTCGACATCATCCTCAACCCGGTCGGCGTGCCGAAGCGGATGAACATCGGTCAGGTGCTCGAGACGCACCTCGGGTGGATCGCCAAGTCCGGCTGGAAGATCGACGTCGACGCGGTCAACGAGGAGTGGGCGAAGCGGCTGACGGCGATCGGTGCGGAGGAGGCCCCGCCGGACACCAACGTCGCGACGCCGGTCTTCGACGGCGCCCGGGAGGACGAGATCGCCGGCTTGCTCGGAGCGGCCAACCGCAACCGTGACGGCGACGCGATGGTCGGCGTCGACGGCAAGGCGCGGCTGTTCGACGGTCGCACCGGGGAGCCGTTCCCGGAGGCGGTCGCGGTGGGCTACATCTACATGCTGAAGCTGCACCACCTGGTCGACGACAAGATCCACGCCCGCTCGACCGGCCCGTACTCGATGATCACGCAGCAGCCGCTGGGCGGGAAGGCCCAGTTCGGCGGCCAGCGGTTCGGCGAGATGGAGGTCTGGGCGCTGGAGGCCTACGGGGCGTCGTACGCCCTGCAGGAGCTGCTGACCATCAAGAGCGACGACGTGCTGGGCCGCGTGAAGGTGTACGAGGCCATCGTCAAGGGCGAGAACATCCCCGAGCCGGGCATCCCGGAGTCGTTCAAGGTGCTCGTCAAGGAGATGCAGTCCCTTGGCCTGAACGTCGAGGTGCTGTCCAGCGACGGGATGACGATGGAGCTGCGCGACGACACCGACGAGGTGTTCCGCGCGGCCGAGGAGCTCGGCATCGACCTGTCGCGGCGCGAGCCGAGCAGCGTCGAGGAGGTGTGACCACCGCCGGGCCGTGGTCTCGCGACCGCGGCCCGGCGGGGTCGACCCCGCCGGCAGCGCTGCCGCCGGTGGGTGTCGAGCAGCTCAGGGTGGACCGCACGAACGGCTCCACCGGCATGACCAGCACCACCCGCACCATCTGAACGGCAACCCCGCACCGGCGGCCGACCGCCGGTGAGCAGGACCATGACGAGAGGAACCACGTGCTCGACGTCAACTTCTTCGACGAGCTGCGCATCGGGCTGGCGACCGCCGACGACATCCGGCAGTGGTCCCACGGCGAGGTCAAGAAGCCGGAGACCATCAACTACCGGACGCTGCGCCCCGAGAAGGACGGCCTGTTCTGCGAGCGGATCTTCGGACCGTCGCGGGACTGGGAATGCTACTGCGGCAAGTACAAGCGGGTGCGGTTCAAGGGCATCATCTGCGAGCGCTGTGGCGTCGAGGTCACCCGTGCGAAGGTCCGCCGCGAGCGGATGGGGCACATCGAGCTGGCCGCACCGGTCACGCACATCTGGTACTTCAAGGGTGTCCCGAGCCGTCTGGGCTACCTGCTCGACCTGGCGCCGAAGGACCTCGAGAAGGTCATCTACTTCGCCGCGTACATGATCACCAGCGTCGACGTCGAGAAGCGCCACCAGGACCTGCCGAGCCTCGAGGCCCGGATGGACGTCGAGCGCCGCCAGCTCACCGACCGCCGCGACGCCGACCTCGACTCGCGTGCGAAGAAGCTGGAGACCGACCTCGGCCAGCTGGAGGCGGAGGGCGCCAAGTCCGACGTCCGCCGCAAGGTCCGCGAGGGCGGCGAGCGGGAGCTGCGCCAGATCCGCGACCGCGCCCAGCGCGAGCTCGATCGTCTCGACGCGGTCTGGGACCGCTTCAAGAAGCTCGCGGTCTCCGACCTCGAGGGCGACGAGATGCTCTTCCGCGAGCTCCGCGACCGGTACGGGGACTACTTCGAGGGCTCGATGGGTGCCGCCGCGATCCAGGAGCGGCTGCGGACGTTCGACCTGGCCGCCGAGTCGGAGATCCTGCGTGACGTCGTCAAGAACGGCAAGGGCGCGAAGAAGATCCGGGCGCTCAAGCGCCTCAAGGTCGTCACCGCGTTCCTGACGACCCGCAACTCCCCGATGGGGATGGTGCTCGACTGCGTGCCGGTCATCCCGCCGGACCTGCGTCCGATGGTCCAGCTGGACGGCGGCCGGTTCGCCACCTCCGACCTGAACGACCTCTACCGCCGCGTCATCAACCGGAACAACCGGCTCAAGCGGCTCCTCGACCTCGGCGCTCCCGAGATCATCGTCAACAACGAGCGCCGGATGCTGCAGGAGTCGGTCGACGCACTGTTCGACAACGGCCGCCGCGGGCGCCCGGTCACCGGCCCCGGCAACCGGCCGCTCAAGTCGCTGTCGGACATGCTCAAGGGCAAGCAGGGCCGGTTCCGCCAGAACCTGCTCGGCAAGCGCGTCGACTACTCCGGGCGCTCGGTGATCGTCTGCGGTCCCCAGCTGCAGCTGCACCAGTGCGGCCTGCCGAAGGACATGGCGATCGAGCTGTTCAAGCCGTTCGTGATGAAGCGCCTGGTGGACCTCAACCACGCCCAGAACATCAAGAGCGCGAAGCGCATGGTCGAGCGGGCCCGCCCGGTCGTCTGGGACGTGCTCGAGGAGGTCATCACCGAGCACCCGGTGCTGCTCAACCGGGCGCCGACGCTGCACCGTCTCGGGATCCAGGCGTTCGAGCCGCAGCTGATCGAGGGCAAGGCCATCCAGATCCACCCGCTGGTCTGCACCCCGTTCAACGCCGACTTCGACGGTGACCAGATGGCGGTCCACGTGCCGCTGTCGGCCGAGGCGCAGGCCGAGGCCCGCATCCTGATGCTGTCGTCGAACAACATCCTCAAGCCGGCCGACGGCAAGCCCGTCACGCTGCCGACGAAGGACATGGTCCTCGGCATCTACTACCTGACCGCGAGCCGCGAGGCCGCGCTGGGTGAGGGTCGGGCGTTCTCCTCGGTCGCCGAGGCCCGGATGGCCTTCGACGCGGGGGAGCTGGCGCTGCAGGCGCGGGTGACCCTGCGGATGCGCGACATCGTCCCGCCCTCGGACGCGACGGTGCCCGACGGCTGGACCGCGGGTGACCCGCTGACCCTGGTGACCACCTTCGGCCGTGCCCTGTTCAACGAGGCGCTCCCGGTGGACTACCCGTTCGTCGAGCGGGAGGTCAACAACAAGGTCCTCGGGGGCATCGTCAACGACCTGGCCGAGCGGTACCGGAAGGTCCCGGTCGCGCAGACCCTCGACCGCCTCAAGAACCTGGGCTTCGACTGGGCCACCCAGTCCGGCGTGACCGTCGCGATCTCCGACATCGTGCAGCCGCCGCGGCGCGCGGAGATCCTGGCCGACGCGGAGACCCGCGCCGACAAGATCCAGAGCCAGTACGAGCGCGGGATGGTCACCAACGACGAGCGTCGCAACGAGCTCATCGGGGTCTGGACCAAGGCCACCGCCGAGGTCGGCCGCGAGGTCGCGTCGTCGTGGCCGAAGTTCAACCCGATCAACCTGATCGTCGGGTCCGGCGCCGCCGGCAACATGACGCAGATGGTGCAGATCGCGGGGATGCGCGGGCTGGTCTCCAACCCGCGTGGCGAGATCATCCCGCAGCCGATCCGGTCCAACTTCCGGATGGGCCTGTCGGTCCTGGAGTTCTTCATCTCGACCCACGGCACCCGCAAGGGGCTCGCCGACACCGCGCTGCGGACGGCGGACTCGGGCTACCTGACCCGCCGCCTGGTCGACGTGAGCCAGGACATCATCGTCCGCGAGGACGACTGCGGGACCGAGCGGGGCTTGTCGCTGCCCGTGACCGTCGCGACCGCCGAGGGCACCCGCCGGGCGGCAGACCACCTCGACACCAGCCTCACCGGGCGCGTCCTGGCCCGGCCGGTCGTCGCACCCGGCACGGCGGACGAGCTGTCGCCGGCCGGGCAGATGGTCTACGTCCGCGACGTCGAGCGGTACGTGGCCGCCGGCGTCACCGACGTCCGGGTCCGCTCGGTGCTCACCTGCGACTCGAAGGTCGGGTGCTGCGCCCGGTGCTACGGCACCTCGCTGGCGACGGGCAAGCTCGTCGACATCGGCGAGGCCGTCGGCATCATCGCGGCCCAGTCGATCGGTGAGCCCGGCACCCAGCTCACGATGCGCACGTTCCACTCCGGTGGCGTCGCGGGTGAGGACATCACCCACGGCCTGCCGCGCGTCGTCGAGCTCTTCGAGGCCCGCCAGCCCAAGGGCCTCGCGCCGATCGCGGAGTCGGCCGGTCGGGTCACCATCGAGGAGACCGACAGGCTCCGGAAGATCACCGTGGTCCCCGACGACGGCTCCGAGGAGATCACCTACCAGGTCTCCAAGCGGATCCGGCTGCTCGTCGAGGACGGCGGTCGGGTCGAGGTCGGCACCCAGCTCGTCAACGGTGCGGTTCACCCGCACGAGGTGCTCCGCATCCTCGGCCAGCGGGCCGTCCAGCAGCACCTGATCGACGAGGTGCAGGCGGTCTACCGGTCCCAGGGTGTCGGGATCCACGACAAGCACATCGAGATCGTCATCCGGCAGATGCTCCGCCGGGTCACCGTCATCGAGTCCGGCGACTCCGACCTCCTGCCGGGCGAGCTGGTCGAGCGGACCAAGTTCGAGGTCGAGAACCGCCGGGTGGTCGCCGAAGGCGGTTCCCCGGCCTCCGGGCGGCCGGTGCTGATGGGGATCACGAAGTCGTCGCTCGCGACGGACTCGTGGCTGTCGGCGGCGTCCTTCCAGGACACGACGCGGGTGCTGACGGAGGCGGCGATCAACGCCAAGTCCGACCCGCTGCTGGGTCTGAAGGAGAACGTCATCATCGGGAAGCTGATCCCGGCCGGCACCGGGCTCGCCCGGTACCGCAACATCCGGGTGGAGCCCACCGAGGAGGCGCAGCAGGCGCTGTACTCGATGGACGCCTACTCCGACGCCTATGGCGGGTACACCGACGGATACGACCCATCGGTGTACGGAGCCGACTACGGCTTCGGCCAGGGTCCGGGCGAGGCCGTGCCGCTGGAGGCTTACGACCTGGGTGACTTCCAGCGCTGAGCCCACGCCGCGGCCGCGGGCGCCCTCCTGACGACATCGCCGGGACGGGCGCCCGCACCCGGGTGAACGCTTTGACGGGTCGCGTGACCGGACCTACCCTGGGAGCTGCCCGTCCGCGGGCCGTTTCGTCGTGCCGTCAGGTGTGTCCGCAGCGCCTACCGCCGCCGAGGTGCGGCGACACGCCCGACCGCAGGAGCACGGCGATGCTCGGCGGACGAGCGGCACCGGCTGGCGGCGCACCACGCGACGCAGCACCGACCGACAGCCGCACAGCACGACCGCAGAACAGCACGACCGCAGCGACCGACAGCAGCATCGACCGACAGCAGACACACCGCCCACGGCGGCGACGAGGGAGAGAAGGCCTTCCGGGTGCCCACCATTCAGCAGCTGGTCCGCAAGGGGCGGCACGACAAGGTCGCGAAGAACACCACGGCCGCCCTCAAGGGCTCGCCGCAGCGTCGTGGTGTCTGCACCCGCGTCTTCACCACGACCCCGAAGAAGCCGAACTCGGCGCTGCGGAAGGTGGCGCGCGTGCGCCTTACCAGCGGCGTCGAGGTGACGGCCTACATCCCGGGCGTCGGCCACAACCTGCAGGAGCACTCGATCGTCCTGGTCCGCGGCGGCCGGGTCCGGGACCTGCCGGGGGTGCGCTACAAGGTCGTGCGGGGCTCGCTGGACACCCAGGGCGTCAAGGGCCGCAAGCAGGCCCGCAGCCGCTACGGCGCCAAGCGCGACGCCAAGCGCTGATGCACCCCGACCGCCCGACACGGCCCGACACCCATCCCGGAAGGACCACCTGAATGCCCCGCAAGGGACCAGTCCCCAAGCGACCGCTGATCGTCGACCCGGTGTACGCCTCGCCGCTGGTGTCGCAGCTGGTGAACAAGGTGCTCGTCGACGGCAAGAAGTCGATCGCCGAGAAGATCGTCTACGACGCCCTCGAGGGGTGTCGCGTCAAGAGCGGTGGCGACCCGGTGATCACCCTCAAGCGCGCCCTGGACAACGTGAAGCCGACCCTCGAGGTCCGCAGCCGGCGCGTCGGCGGGCAGACCTACCAGGTGCCGGTGGAGGTCCGCCCGACCCGGTCGACCACCCTCGCGCTGCGCTGGCTGGTGTCCTACTCCCGTGCCCGACGGGAGAAGGAGATGACCCAGCGGCTGATGAACGAGCTGCTGGACGCCTCCAACGGGCTCGGCGCGAGCGTCAAGCGGCGCGAGGACACTCACAAGATGGCGGAGAGCAACAAGGCGTTCGCCCACTACCGCTGGTGACCGACCGGCGACCCGGGCTCCCGCCCACCACCCACGTGCGACCGAAGGACTGTTGAGCATGGCCACCGACCTGACCGCCGTCGACCTCACCAAGGTCCGCAACATCGGGATCATGGCCCACATCGACGCGGGCAAGACCACCACGACCGAGCGGATCCTCTACTACACGGGGATCAACCACAAGATCGGCGAGGTCCACGACGGCTCGGCCACCATGGACTGGATGGAGCAGGAGCAGGAGCGGGGGATCACGATCACCTCCGCGGCAACGACGACCCACTGGCAAGACTTCACGATCAACATCATCGACACGCCTGGTCACGTCGACTTCACCGTCGAGGTGGAGCGGTCGCTGCGGGTGCTCGACGGTGCCGTGACGGTCTTCGACGGCGTCGCGGGGGTCGAGCCGCAGTCGGAGACGGTCTGGCGCCAGGCGGACAAGTACTCCGTCCCCCGGATCTGCTTCGTCAACAAGCTGGACCGGACCGGCGCGGACTTCTTCCGCTGCGTGCAGATGATCATCGACCGGCTCAACGCGGTCCCTCTGGTCCTGCAGGTCCCGATCGGCAGCGAGTCCGACTTCATCGGCATGGTCGACCTGGTCAACATGCGGGCGCTCACCTGGCGCGGCGAGACCGAGAAGGGCGCCAACTACGCGGTCGAGGACATCCCGGCCGACGTCGCCGAGCTCGCCGCGACCTGGCGCGAGACCCTGGTCGAGACCCTCGCCGACGCCGACGACGAGGTGATGGAGCTGTACCTCGAGGGCGGCACCCCGTCGGTCGAGCTCCTGCAGACGGCGATCCGGCGGGCGACCCTCGCCTACAAGGTGACCCCGGTGCTGTGCGGGTCCGCCTACAAGAACAAGGGCGTCCAGCCGATGCTCGACGCGGTCGTCGCCTACCTGCCCAGCCCGCTCGACATCGGCGCCATCGTCGGACACGACCCGTCCGACGAGTCGGTCGAGGTCCTCCGCGAGCCCGACGACGACGCCCCGCTGTCGATCCTGGCCTTCAAGATCGCCACCGACCAGCACCTCGGGAAGCTGACCTACATCCGGATCTACTCCGGGACGCTGAACTCGGGCTCCCAGGTGCTCAACAGCACCAAGGGGCACAAGGAGCGGATCGGGAAGATCTACCGGATGCACGCGAACAAGCGCGAGGAGATCGAGAGCGTCTCGGCCGGGGACATCGTGGCCGTGATGGGTCTCAAGAACACCACGACGGGGGACACCCTCTCGGCGCCCGGTGCACCGGTCGTGCTGGAGTCGATGACGTTCCCGGCGCCGGTCATCTCGGTGGCGATCGAGCCGAAGTCCAAGGGCGACCAGGAGCGGCTCGGCACCTCGATCCAGCGCCTCGCCGAGGAGGACCCGACCTTCCAGGTCCACACCGACCTCGACAGCGGCCAGACGATCATCGAGGGGATGGGCGAGCTGCACCTCGAGGTGCTGGTCGACCGGATGCGTCGCGAGTTCGCCGTCGAGGCCAACGTCGGCAAGCCGCAGGTGGCGTACCGCGAGACGATCCGCCGCAAGGTCGAGAAGGTCGAGTACACCCACAAGAAGCAGACCGGTGGCTCGGGCCAGTTCGCCAAGGTCCTGACCGACCTCGAGCCGATCGGCGAGGGCGAGCCCAACGCCGGCGGCTACGAGTTCGTCAACGCGGTGTCGGGCGGGCGGATCCCGCGGGAGTACATCCCGTCGGTGGACGAGGGCGCGCAGGAGGCCAAGGAGAACGGCGTGCTCGCCGGCTACCCGATGGTGGGGATCAAGTTCACCCTCCGTGACGGTGGTTACCACGAGGTCGACTCCTCCGAGCTCGCGTTCAAGATCGCGGGGTCGATGGCCTTCAAGAAGGCCGCCAACATGGCTGTGCCGGTCCTGCTCGAGCCGATGATGGACGTCGAGGTGATCACCCCGGAGGACTTCATGGGCGAGGTCATCGGGGACCTGAACTCCCGGCGCGGGCTCATGCAGTCGATGGGTGAGCGCTTCGGGGCCCGGGTCATCCGGGCTCTCGTCCCGCTGTCGGAGATGTTCGGCTACGTCGGTGACCTGCGCAGCAGGACGCAGGGACGAGCCAACTACTCGATGCAGTTCCACAGCTACGCCGAGGTCCCGCGCAACGTCGCGGACGAGATCGTCAAGAAGGTCCGCGGCGAGTGACGCTCCGTCTCCGCCTCAGCCCTGAGGGGCTGCGGGGAGGCGGTCGGCACGGCACGGCACGGCAGTCAACGGCACGACACCAGAGCACAGCCCCACACCCGGGCGTCCGGCCCGGAGCGACGCGAGGAGACACCAGTGGCGAAGGCGAAGTTCGAGCGGAACAAGCCCCACGTCAACATCGGCACCATCGGGCACATCGACCACGGGAAGACGACGCTGACGGCGGCGATCACCAAGGTCCTCCACGACAAGTTCCCGAAGGAGAACCAGAGCTACGCCTTCGACCAGATCGACAAGGCTCCGGAGGAGCGCCAGCGGGGGATCACCATCTCGATCACCCACGTCGAGTACCAGACCGAGGCGCGCCACTACGCCCACGTCGACTGCCCCGGGCACGCCGACTACATCAAGAACATGATCACCGGCGCCGCCCAGATGGACGGCGCGATCCTGGTGGTCGCCGCGACCGACGGTCCGATGCCGCAGACCAAGGAGCACGTGCTGCTGGCCCGCCAGGTCGGGGTCCCGGCGATCGTCGTGGCGCTGAACAAGGCCGACATGGTCGACGACGAGGAGATCCTCGAGCTGGTCGAGCTCGAGGTCCGCGAGCTGCTCAGCCAGTACGACTTCCCGGGCGACGACATCCCGGTGGTCCGGGTGTCCGCGCTCAAGGCCCTCGAGGGCGACCCTGAGTGGAGCGCCAAGGTCATGGAGCTCATGGACGCGGTGGACGCCGCGATCCCCGAGCCGGTGCGCGACATCGAGAAGGCGTTCCTCATGCCCGTCGAGGACGTGTTCACGATCACCGGGCGCGGGACGGTCGTCACCGGCCGGGCCGAGCGCGGCATCCTCAAGGTCAACGAGACCATCGAGATCGTCGGGATCCGCGAGAAGTCGCAGACCACGACCGTCACCGGCGTCGAGATGTTCCGCAAGCTGCTCGACGAGGCGCGGGCCGGGGAGAATGTCGGCCTGCTCCTGCGCGGGACCAAGCGCGAGGACGTCGAGCGCGGGATGGTCATCGCCAAGCCCGGCAGTGTCACCCCGCACACCAACTTCGAGGCGCAGGTCTACATCCTGTCCAAGGACGAGGGCGGCCGGCACAAGCCGTTCTTCAACAACTACCGGCCCCAGTTCTACTTCCGCACCACCGACGTGACCGGCGTGATCGACCTGCCCGCCGGCACCGAGATGGTGATGCCCGGGGACAACACCTCGATGACGGTCCAGCTGATCCAGCCGATCGCCATGGAGGAGGGCCTCAACTTCGCCATCCGCGAGGGCGGGCGCACCGTTGGCGCCGGCCGGGTCGTCAAGATCAACAAGTAGTCCGACTGCCGGCGGAGCCCCGGCCACGAACCCGTGGCCGGGGCTCCGCCGTGTCGTGACGCGGCCGGGCCGTTTGTGCCTGCCAGCGACCGATGGCATACTCGGGGAGTTGCCGTCGACACGGCTTTGGTGCCGCATGTCGTCAGCGAGGTGTGTGGTCAAGGCACCCGGTCTGCGAGGCGGTTCGGGGCGGGTCGTCCGGGTCGGTTCGGCGAGGACAGCAGTCGTGGATCGGCTGCTCATCGGCCGGATCGTTGTGTCGGATCGCACGACACGCCCGACTCCCTGTGCACCGGCCGGTGCGGCCGGTGCTCGAGCCGGACCGGGGTGTGGCCGCCGCACGCATGGCGTGTCGCAGGACACGGTGGCGGTGCTAACGCCAGGCCGCTCCGGGTGGTCGAGGTCAGACAGGTACGGCAGGAGAACGCCCGGCGAGGGCGGGACGAGGTGCTCGGCGCTGCGGCGTCGGCGAGTGAAGGAGGTGGCAGACGCCATGGCGGGACAGAAGATCCGTATCCGGCTGAAGGCCTACGACCACGAGGTCATCGACTCGTCGGCCCGCAAGATCGTCGACACCGTCACCCGTACGGGCGCGCGGGTCACCGGGCCGGTGCCGTTGCCGACCGAGAAGAACGTGTTCTGTGTGATCCGCTCGCCGCACAAGTACAAGGACTCTCGCGAGCACTTCGAGATGCGCACGCACAAGCGGCTCATCGACATCGTCGACCCGACGCCCAAGACCGTCGACTCCCTGATGCGCCTCGACCTGCCGGCCGGGGTCGACATCGAGATCAAGCTGTAGGAGACAGACCCGATGAGTCCTGACACCAACCCGACGGCGAGCCCCTCGGGGCACGTGCCGCCCGTGGTCAAGGGTGTCCTCGGCGTGAAGCTGGGGATGACCCAGATCTGGGACGAGGCCAACCGCCTCGTGCCGGTGACGGCTGTCCAGGCCGGCCCGTGTGTCGTCACCCACGTCCGGACCCAGGACCGTGACGGCTACTCCGCCGTCCAGCTCGCCTACGGGGCGATCGACCCGCGGAAGGTCAACAAGCCCAGGAGCGGCCACTTCGCCCGGGCGGGTGTCACCCCGCGCCGGCACCTGGTCGAGATCCGGACCGCTGACGCGTCGGAGTACCTACTCGGCCAGGAGGTGACCGTCGACACCTTCGCCGTCGGCGACCTCGTGGACGCCGTCGGCCGGTCCAAGGGCAAGGGCACCGCCGGGGTCATGAAGCGGCACGGGTTCAAGGGACTCGAAGCGACCCACGGCACCCAGCGCAAGCAGCGCTCGCCGGGTTCGATCGGTGGCTGCTCGACGCCGGGCCGGGTGTTCAAGGGCATGCGGATGGCCGGCCGGATGGGTGCGGAGATGACGAGCACCCAGAACCTGACCGTCGCCCGGGTGCTCCCGGAGCAGGGAGTGGTGCTCGTCACCGGTGCCGTGCCCGGCCGCCGGGGCGCACTGATCGTCTTGAAGTCCGCAGCCAAGTCGAGGAAGTCGGTGACTGCGTGAGCGACCTGACCGTCCGCACCGCGACCGGCGAGCCGGCCGGGACGGTGAGCGCCCCCGACGGTGTCTTCGACGTCGCGGTCAACGTCCCGCTGATCCACCAGGTGGTCGTCGCCCAGCTCGCCGCCGCCCGCCAGGGGACCCACAAGGTCAAGCGCCGCGGTGAGGTCTCCGGCGGTGGCCGCAAGCCGTACAAGCAGAAGGGGACCGGCCGGGCCCGCCAGGGTTCGATCCGGGCGCCCCAGTTCGCCGGCGGTGGCGTCGTCCACGGCCCCACCCCTCGGGACTACTCCCAGCGGACGCCCAAGAAGATGATCGCGGCCGCGCTGCGGGGGGCGTTGTCCGACCGGGCTCGCGCCGACCGGGTCATCGTCGTCGACGAGCTGGTCCCCGCCTCGGGGGCACCGTCGACGTCCGGTGCGGTCGCCACCCTCGCTGCGGTTGCGCCGCAGGGGCGGGTGCTGCTCGCCCTCGGCCGTCAGGAGGACGTCGCCTGGCGCAGTGCCCGCAACGTCACCGCGCTGCACCTGCTGTACGCCGACCAGCTCAACGCCTACGACGTCCTCGTGAGCGACCGGGTCGTCTTCACCCGGGCCGGTTTCGACCTGTTCGTCTCCAAGCAGCACGTCGGGCGGCGGGTCGTCCTCGACAGCCACGACGACAGCCACGACGGGGCCGGCTTCGACCAGACGACGCCCGTTGACCGCCCCGACGCCGCGACGGCCGACGAGAACGAGGAGCCCGCCGCATGACCACGGGACTGCCCGACCGGGCACTCACCAAGCAGAACCCGCACGACGTGCTGCTCCGGCCGGTCGTCTCGGAGAAGAGCTACGGCTTGCTCGACCGCGGGGTCTACACGTTCGTCGTCGCGCCGCACGCGAACAAGACCGAGATCAAGCGTGCTGTCGAGAAGGTGTTCAGCGTCACCGTCACCGGCGTGAACACCCTCAACCGGCAGGGCAAGCGCAAGCGGACCAAGTTCGGGATCGGTCGCCGCAAGGACACCAAGCGCGCTCTCGTCACCGTCGCCGAGGGCCAGCGCATCGACATCTTCGGCGGCTCGGTCTCCTGAGCGAGACCGCCACCGGTCGCCCGCCGGACCCGCTCGACAGCACCCGAACCGTCCGTCCGCACGTGCAGGGGAGATGACATGGGGATCCGCAAGTACAAGCCGACGACGCCGGGGCGCCGCGGCGCCTCCGTCGCCGACTTCGTCGAGGTGACCCGCTCGACCCCGGAGAAGTCGCTGCTCCGCCCGCTGCCGAACAAGGGCGGGCGCAACAACACCGGTCGGATCACGACCCGCCACCAGGGCGGCGGTCACAAGCGCGCCTACCGGCTGATCGACTTCCGCCGGGCGGACAAGGACGGCGTGCCGGCGAAGGTCGCGCACATCGAGTACGACCCCAACAGGACCGCGCGGATCGCCCTGCTGCACTACGCCGACGGCGAGAAGCGGTACATCATCGCGCCGGCGAAGCTGGTGCAGGGCGCGACGGTAGAGAGCGGCCCGACCGCCGACATCAAGCCGGGCAACTGCCTGCCGATGCGCAACATCCCCCTCGGGACGGTGCTGCACAACATCGAGCTCCGCCCCGGCGGCGGTGCGAAGATCGCGCGCTCGGCCGGCACCGGGGTCCAGCTGGTCGCCAAGGAGGGCGTCTACGCCCAACTGCGGATGCCGTCCGGGGAGATCCGCAACGTGGACGCCCGCTGCCGCGCGAGCATCGGCGAGGTCGGGAACGCCGAGCAGTCGAACATCAACCTCGGGAAGGCCGGTCGGGCCCGCTGGCTGGGCCGGCGGCCGTCCGTCCGCGGCGTCGCGATGAACCCGATCGACCACCCGCACGGTGGTGGCGAGGGCAAGACGTCCGGTGGTCGGCACCCGGTCAGCCCGTGGGGCAAGCCCGAGGGCCGTACGCGGACCCCCGGCAAGGCCAGTGACCGTCTGATCGTCCGGCGTCGCCGGACCGGCAAGAAGCGCTGAGGAGGCTCGGCATGCCACGCAGTCTGAAGAAGGGCCCGTTCGTCGACGACCACCTCGTCAAGAAGGTGGCCAAGCAGAACGAGGCCGGGACGAAGAACGTGATCCGCACCTGGTCGCGGCGCTCGATGGTCATCCCGGACATGCTCGGGCACACGATCGCCGTGCACGACGGGCGCAAGCACGTCCCGGTGTTCGTGACCGAGTCGATGGTCGGTCACAAGCTGGGGGAGTTCTCCCCGACGCGCACCTTCCGCGGGCACGACAAGGAAGACCGCAAGGCACGACGGCGCTGAGCCGCCGGCTCGGCCGTGGCCGGCCCACCCGGGCTCGGCGTCGACCGGAATGCATGCACGAGAAGACGACCAACCGAGGGATCGATGGCTGAGAACAAGGCGTGGCGACTGCCTGCCGACTCCGCGCTGGCGCAGGCGCGGTTCGTCCGCATGACGCCGCAGAAGGTGCGGCGCGTGGTGGACGTGGTCCGGAACCGCACGGCCGAGGAGGCCGTGGCGGTGCTGCGGTTCGCTCCCCAAGCGGCCAGCGAGCCGGTGCGAAAGCTGATCGAGAGCGCCGTGGCCAACGCGGAGAACAACCGCTCCCTCGACCGTCGCGCACTGTGGATCAGTGAGGCCTACGTGGACGAGGGACCGACGATCAAGCGGTTCCGCCCACGCGCGCAGGGGCGGGCCAACCAGATCCTGAAGCGGACCAGCCACATCACCGTGGTGGTGACCAGCAGGCCGCAGGAGATCGTGCCCACGGCCGCGCACCGCCGATCGGCCCGTCGCCGAGCACCGTCCAAGGCACTGCCCGTGACCGCCACCGCCACCGCGGTGTCGACCCCGGCTGCCACGATCGACTCAGAGGGGACCCTGTAGTGGGCCAGAAGATCAACCCGCACGGGTTCCGGCTCGGGATCACCACCGACTGGTCGAGCCGGTGGTTCGCGGACAAGCTGTACAAGGAGTACGTCGGCGAGGACGTCGCGATCCGCCGGATGATGACCAAGGGCATGGAGCGTGCCGGCATCTCCAAGGTCGAGATCGAGCGGACCCGCGACCGGGTGCGGGTCGACATCCACACCGCGCGACCGGGCATCGTCATCGGACGCCGCGGCGCGGAGGCCGAGCGCATCCGCGGCGACCTCGAGAAGCTGACGTCCAAGCAGATCCAGCTCAACATCCTCGAGGTGAAGGACGCCGAGACCGACGCCCAGCTGGTGGCTCAGGGGGTCGCCGAGCAGCTGTCGGCACGCGTGTCCTTCCGTCGTGCCATGCGCAAGGCGATGCAGAGCGCGACCCGCGCCGGCGCCAAGGGGATCCGGGTGCAGTGCTCCGGGCGCCTCGGTGGGACCGAGATGAGCCGGTCGGAGTTCTACCGCGAGGGTCGGGTGCCGCTGCACACGCTGCGGGCCGACATCGACTACGGGTTCTTCGAGGCGAAAACGACCTTCGGCCGCATCGGTGTCAAGGTCTGGATCTACAAGGGCGAGGTGTCGACCAAGCGGTCCGAGCGCGAGGCCCAGCAGGTGCAGGCCCGCGCGGCGAGCGCTCGTCAGCGCCCAGCCAGCAGGCCCGTCCGGCGACCGGCCCGCGAGGGTGGGGCCGAGGACGGGTCCGGCCCGACCGAGGGCGCGGCATCGACCTCGTCGACCGTGTCCGTCTCGACCGCTGCTCCGGCGGCCGCCGCACCCGTGGGTGCCACCACCGGGGGTGCGTGAGCCGTGCTCATCCCACGTCGCGTCAAGCACCGCAAGCAGCATCGGCCGCACCGGACCGGCGTCGCCTCCGGCGGCACCTCCCTGGCCTTCGGTGACTTCGGCATCCAGGCTCTCGAGCACTCCTACGTCACGAACCGGCAGATCGAGTCCGCCCGTATCGCGATGACCCGCCACATCAAGCGTGGCGGCAAGGTTTGGATCAACATCTACCCGGACCGGCCGCTGACCAAGAAGCCGGCCGAGACCCGCATGGGTTCGGGCAAGGGCTCCCCGGAGTTCTGGATCGCGAACGTCAAGCCGGGACGGGTGATGTTCGAGCTCGCGGGTGTCGGCGAGCCCCTCGCCCGCGAGGCGATGTTCCGGGCCATCCACAAGCTCCCGATGAAGTGCAAGTTCATCGTCCGTGAGGAGGTCTGAGATGGCAACCGTCTCCCCGGCACACGAGCTGCGCGACCTCGACGGCGCGACCCTGGTGGGCAAGCTCCGCGAGGCCAAGGAGGAGCTGTTCAACCTCCGGTTCCAGTCCGCGACCGGCCAGCTCGAGTCCCACGGCCGGCTCAAGTCCGCCAAGCACGACATCGCCCGCATCTACACGGTGCTCCGCGAGCGCGAGCTCGGGATCACCTCCGCGCCGCCGGTGCCGGCGGCAGCGGACCCCGCGGCGGCACCGGACGGTGTGGCCGAGGTCACGACCGACGCCGCGGTTCCTGCGCCCGTCGCGGCCGAGCCGGCCGCCGGCCCGGCCGGGACCACCACGACCGAACCCGCTCAGTCGACCGAGTCGACCGAGTCGGTCGAGCCGACGGCAGCTGCCGTCACCACCGCACCGACCGGAGATGTTGCATGACAGCAGACCAGGCAGCCACCTCGACGGCCGAGGTCGCCGAGACCCCCCTCGCCCCCGACGTCGACGGTGCGCCCGGCGCGCCGGTCGCGTCCACCGCGCCGGACACGTCGGCGACCGACGCCCGCGGCTACCGCAAGGTCCGCCGCGGCTACGTGGTGTCGGACAAGATGGACAAGACGGTGGTCGTCTCGGTGGAGGACCGCGTCAAGCACCCGAAGTACGCGAAGGTCATCCGCCGGACCAACCGGGTCAAGGCCCACGACGAGGCCAACGGCGCTGGCGTCGGGGACCTGGTCCTCCTGATGGAGACCCGCCCGCTGTCGGCCACCAAGCGGTGGCGCGTCGTGGAGATCCTCGAGCGTGCCAAGTGAGCCGGACCACAGCTGACGTCGACGGAGTGGACAGATGATCCAGCAGGAGTCGCGGCTCCGGGTGGCGGACAACACCGGCGCCAAGGAGCTGCTGTGCATCCGGGTGCTCGGTGGCTCGGGCCGCCGGTACGCCAGGATCGGCGACATCATCGTCGCCACGGTCAAGGACGCCATCCCCGGAGGGAACGTCAAGAAGGGTGAGGTGGTGAAGGCCGTGATCGTGCGCACCGTCAAGGAGCGGCGCCGGGCGGACGGGTCCTACATCCGCTTCGACGAGAACGCCGCGGTGATCCTCCGCCAGGAGAGCGAGCCGCGCGGCACCCGGATCTTCGGTCCGGTCGGCCGCGAGCTCCGCGAGCGCCGCTTCATGCGGATCATCTCCCTGGCCCCGGAGGTGCTCTGACATGGCCGGCAAGAAGGAGGCGGTCGACGCCCGGACGGCGACCGGCCGGGTCCGCTCGCTGTCGCTCAAGAAGGGCGACCTCGTGCGGGTGATCACCGGCAAGCGGGCCGAGCGCGGTCGCGAGGGCCGGATCATCGACGTGGACCCGCTGCGCCAGCGCGTCGTCGTCGAGGGCGTCAACCGGATCACCAAGCACACGAAGGCCACGCCGGGCAGCCAGGCGCAGGCCGGCGGCATCGTCGTCACCGAGGCGCCGCTGCACGTGTCCAACGTCTCCCTCGTCGTCGACATCGACGGGAAGAACGTCCTGACCCGGATCGGCCACAAGCGCGTCAGCACCGAGAAGACCCGGTCCGACGGCTCGACGTACACCGCGTGGCGCAGCGTCCGCGTGGCCCGGAAGACCGGGGAGGAGATCTGATGACCGCGACCATCGAGGCGAAGCCGGCGCCGGCCGTGCCGGCGGTCGTGCCGCCCCGGCTGAAGGCCCGCTACCGCGAGGAGATCGCGGACGCACTGCGGGCGGAGTTCGGCTACGGCAACGTGATGCAGGTTCCCGGCCTGGTCAAGGTCGTCGTGAACTCCGGCGTGGGCGAGGCTGCTCGCGACGCGAAGGTGATCGACCATGCGGTGCGGGACCTGACGGCGATCACCGGTCAGAAGCCCACCATCACCAAGGCCCGGAAGTCGATTGCCCAGTTCAAGCTGCGTGAGGGCATGCCGATCGGCGTCCATGTCACCCTCCGGGGGGACAGGATGTGGGAGTTCCTCGACCGGCTGGTGTCCCTCGCGCTCCCGCGGATCCGCGACTTCCGCGGACTGTCGCCCAAGCAGTTCGACGGTCGGGGCAACTACACCTTCGGCCTCACCGAGCAGGTCATGTTCCACGAGATCGACCCGGACCGCATCGACCGGTCGCGGGGCATGGACATCACCGTCGTGACGACCGCAACCACCGATGCCGAGGGCCGGGCGCTGCTGCGCCACCTCGGCTTCCCGTTCAGGGAGAGCTGAGATGGCCAAGACCGCGCTGGTGAACAAGGCGAAGCTCAAGCCGAAGTTCGCCGTCCGTGCCTACACCCGCTGCCAGCGCTGCGGCCGGTCGCACGCGGTGTACCGCCGGTTCGGGCTGTGCCGGATCTGCCTCCGTGAGATGGCGCATAACGGCGAGCTGCCGGGCGTCACCAAGAGCAGCTGGTAGTCCCCGCACCGAAGAACGAACCAGACCGCACGACCCATCATCAGTGGCCCGCCAGCCCGGGGCCCGATCGCCGGAAGTCCCACGGGAAACCACGGCGGGGAAGCAGTAGGCACCCATGACGATGACCGACCCGATCGCGGACATGCTGACGCGTCTGCGCAACGCGAACTCCGCGTACCACGACACCACCGCGATGCCCTACTCGCGGATCAAGGCGAACATCGCCGAGGTCCTGCGCAAGGAGGGCTACATCGGCGGCTGGTCGGTGACCGAGCCGGCCGACGGCGGTGTCGTGGGCCGCACGCTCGTGCTCAGCCTCAAGTTCGGTCCCAACCGGGAGCGGTCTCTGGCCGGGATCCGACGCATCTCGAAGCCCGGGCTGCGCGTCTACGTGAAGTCGACGGCCATCCCACGGGTGCTCGGGGGGCTCGGGGTGGCGATCATCTCGACCTCCGGTGGCCTCCTGACCGACCGTCAGGCGGGCAAGGCCGGTGTGGGCGGCGAAGTCCTCGCCTACGTCTGGTGAGCGGGACCTCGACCGGACCGGCGGCCGCTGTGCGAACAGCAGTCGCGCCCAGCCCGGGACCTGATCACGCCGCGCCGGCCGCGTCGGCCGGAGCCACTCGCCCCGCACGTACCTCCACGAGCAGGAGATAGGTCATGTCACGCATCGGACGGCTCCCCGTCGGGGTGCCCACGGGGGTCGACGTCGGCATCGATGGCCCGCTGGTGACGGTCACGGGACCCCGCGGGACCCTGGCGCACACCGTCGCCGCACCCATCACCATCGCCCGCGAGGACGACGGGACGCTGCGGGTGTCGCGCCCGGACGACCAGCGGGTGTCCAAGTCGCTGCACGGGCTCACCCGGACCCTCGTGGCGAACATGGTCACCGGGGTGACCGAGGGCTACGAGCGCAAGCTGGAGATCCAGGGCGTCGGCTACCGCGTCATCGCCCGGGGTGCGGACCTGGAGTTCGCACTCGGCTTCAGCCACCCGGTCACCGTGCACCCGCCCGAGGGCATCAGCTTCACGGTCGAGAACCCCACCCACTTCTCGGTGAAGGGGATCGACAAGCAGCAGGTCGGCGAGATCGCCGCCAAGATCCGCATGCTGCGCAAGCCCGAGCCCTACAAGGGCAAGGGCGTCCGCTACGTCGGCGAAGTCGTCCGGCGCAAGGTCGGCAAGGCAGGAAGGTAACGGCGATGTCCTCACGTCTGGCAACTCTCAGAGTCCCCGCGAGCCGGGGCCGACAGGTCGCGCGCGACCGCCGGCACATCCGGGTACGGAAGAAGGTCGAGGGCTCCACTGCCCGGCCGCGTCTGGTCGTCTCGCGTTCGACGCGCCACGTGTTCGTCCAGATCGTCGACGACGGCGCCGGGGTCACCCTGGCGAGTGCGTCGACGATGGAGGAGGCGCTGCGCACGGACACCGGGGACAAGTCGGCCAAGGCCCGCCGCGTCGGCGGTCTCGTCGCCGAGCGGGCGAAGGCTGCCGGTGTCGGGGACGTCGTGTTCGACCGCGCTGGCAACCGTTACCACGGCCGGGTGGCCGCGGTCGCCGACGGCGCCCGCGAAGGTGGCCTGACCTTCTGATGTCTCGCTCACGCGTCGCCCGCCAGCCCGCACCACTCGACGCCACCACACCCAGGAAGGTCTGAAGCCATGCCAGCACCCCAACAGCGCGGGGCCGCCGGCGGCGGCGACCGCCGCGACCGACGGGACGACCGCCGCGGCGGCGCGTCCGGCGAGCGCAGCAACTACGTCGAGCGCCTCGTGACCGTCAACCGGGTCGCGAAGGTCGTCAAGGGCGGTCGGCGGTTCAGCTTCACCGCCCTCGTCGTCGTCGGCGACGGCGACGGCAGCGTCGGCGTCGGCTACGGGAAGGCCAAGGAGGTGCCCGCGGCGATCGCCAAGGGCGTCGAGGAGGCCAAGAAGCACTTCTTCAAGGTCCCCCGCATCCAGGGGACGATCCCGCACCCGGTCCAGGGCGAGAAGGCGGCTGGCGTCGTCATGCTCCGGCCGGCCTCCCCGGGTACCGGCGTCCTCGCCGGCGGCCCGGTCCGGGCGGTGCTCGAGGCGGCGGGCGTGCACGACGTGCTCGCGAAGTCCCTCGGGTCCTCGAACGCGATCAACATCGTGCACGCCACGGTCGCGGCCCTGCAGGCCCTCGAGCGGCCCGAGCAGGTCGCGGCCCGTCGGGGCCTGCCGCTGGAGGACGTGGCCCCGGCCGCGCTGCTGCGCTCGCGCGCCGCGGGGCTGGCGGCGACGTCGTGAGCGGGACCTGGGACGTCACTTCGGGCTCGCTGCGCATCACCCAGCGCAAGTCCGGCGTCGGGTACGCCCGGGACCAGCGCGCCACCCTGCGGACCCTGGGACTCAACAAGATCGGCCAGTCCGTGACCAGGCCCGACTCGCGTGCGCTTCGCGGGCAGGTCCTGGCGGTCCAGCACCTGGTCGAGGTCGAGGAGGTCACCGATGAGCACTGACACCACCACCGAAGCGGCTCCGCCCGCGGCGGCCGAGCCGGCCCTGCTGAAGGTGCACCACCTCCGCCCGGCCAAGGGCGCCAAGACGCGCAAGACGCGGGTCGGGCGCGGCGAGGGCAGCAAGGGCAAGACGGCCGGCCGGGGGACCAAGGGCACCAAGGCCCGCTACCAGGTCTACAACGGCTTCGAGGGCGGCCAGGTCCCGCTGCACATGCGGATCCCCAAGCTCAAGGGCTTCCGCAACCCCTTCAAGACCGAGTACCAGGTCGTGAACACCGGCGACCTCGCCCTGCTGTTCCCCGACGGCGGGCAGATCGGGGTCGCGGACCTGGTGGCCCGCGGTGCGGTCCGCGACGGGGAGCTGGTCAAGGTCCTCGGCACGGGCGAGCTGTCGGTCGCCGTGCAGGTCAGCGCGCACGCGTTCTCCGGGTCGGCCCGGGCTGCGATCGAGGCGGCGGGCGGGACAGCCACCACCCTGTGAGGTGCGTGGTCGGGCGCGGGAGGGACGGCCGGTCCGGCGGACCGGCCGTCCTCGCGTCCCGGGTGACAAGCTGGGCGGGCGTCGGAGCAGGCGCCGGACGTCGGGAGCGCCCGGCCTGTGCGCGGCGCCCGTGGGCGGTCGGTGGCGGGTGGCAGAGCGGTGAGTGGATGAGGAGTCGGGATGCTGAGTGCGATCAGCCTGGCGTTCACGACGCCGGAGCTTCGGAAGAAGCTGCTGTTCACCCTCGGGGTGATCGGGCTGTTCCGTCTGGGATCCATCATCCCGACGCCCGGCGTGAGCACCAGCGCGGTCCGGACGTGTCTGGCCGGCGCCGCCTCGAACAACCTCTACGGGCTGGTCAACCTCTTCTCCGGCGGCGCGCTGCTGCAGCTGTCGGTGTTCGCGCTCGGGATCATGCCCTACATCACCGCGTCGATCATCCTGCAGCTGCTCACCGTCGTCATCCCGCGGCTGGAGACCCTGAAGAACGAGGGCCAGGCGGGGACCGCGGCCATCACCCAGTACACGCGGTACCTGACCATCGGCCTCGCGGTCCTCCAGTCGACGGCGATCATCACCCTGGCGCGCTCGGGCAGCCTGTTCCGTGGTTGCACGGCGCACGTCGTCCCGGAGCGGGGCCTGTTCCGGACCATCGTCATGATCGTGGTGATGGTCTCGGCGACCTCGGTCATCATGTGGCTCGGTGAGCTGATCACCGACCGGGGCATCGGCAACGGCATGTCGATCCTCATTTTCACCTCGATCGCGGCGTCGTTCCCGTCGAACCTGTGGCAGGTCAAGCTGGAGGCCACCAGCAACGGCTGGCTCCTGTTCGGCTCGGTCATCGCCATCGGCCTGGTCATCATGGCGGCGATCGTCTTCGTCGAGCAGTCCCAGCGCCGGATCCCGGTGACCTACGCCAAGCGCATGATCGGCCGGCGGATGTACGGCGGCAGCTCGACCTACATCCCGCTCAAGATCAACCAGGCGGGTGTCATCCCGGTCATCTTTGCCTCGAGCCTGCTCTACATCCCGGCGCTGGCCAGCAACTTCAACCAGACGGCCCGGTGGTCGGTGTGGGTCCAGCGGAACCTCGTGCGCGGCGACAACCCCCTCTACATGCTCGTCGAGTTCCTGCTCATCGTCTTCTTCACCTACTTCTACGTCGCGATCACCTTCAACCCGAAGGAGATCGCGGACAACATGAAGAAGTACGGCGGCTTCATCCCCGGTATCCGGGCGGGCCGACCGACGGAGGAGTACCTCGACTACGTGCTCTCGCGCATCACGGCCCCCGGGTCGCTCTACCTGGCGCTCGTCGCCCTGATCCCGCTGATCGCGATCGCCCTGATCGGCGCCGGGAACAGCTTCCCCTTCGGCGGGACCACCATCCTGATCGTCGTCGGCGTCGGCCTGGACACGGTGAAGCAGATCGAGAGCCAGCTCCAGCAGCGCAGCTACGAGGGCTTCCTCCGGTGAGCGCCGTCCACGCCGACCGGAGCTGACGGGATGACCGCGTGAGCGCCGGCGGCGGGTCCGCCGGCGGCGAGTTCACCGGCGGCGAGTCCACCGGCGGCGAGTTCACCGGCGGCGAGCCCACCGGCGTGCGCGGGGCGCGCCGCCTCCTGGTCATCGGCCCGCAGGGTGCCGGCAAGGGCACCCAGGGAGCGATCCTGGCCGGTCGGCTCGGCATCGCGACGGTGTCGACGGGCGACCTGTTCCGGGCCCACGTCGGCGGCGGGACCGAGCTCGGCCGGCTGGCGAAGACCTACATGGACGCCGGGGACCTCGTGCCGGACGAGGTGACCATCGCGATGGTGCGCGCGCGCCTCGACGAGCCCGATGCCGGGTCGGGCTTCCTGCTCGACGGGTTCCCCCGCAACGCCGCCCAGGCAGCCGCTCTCGACGAGCTGCTGGCCGGCCGGGCCACCCCGCTGCAGGCGGTGCTCTCCCTCACCCTGGGCGACGAGGAGATCGTGGCGCGGCTGTCCGGGAGACGGGTGGACAACCGCACCGGGACGACCTACCACCTCCTCTCCGACCCGCCGCCGCCGGCGGACGTCGCCGCCGGGTACGTGGTGCAACGCGACGACGACCGCCCCGAGCCGATCCGGCGGCGGCTGCAGCTGTTCCACGACCAGACGAAGCCGCTGCTCGAGCTGTACGCGCAGCGCGGACTGCTCGTCAGCGTGGACGGCGACGGGACCGTGGCCGAGGTCGCCGAACGGGTGGCGAGCGCACTCGGGCTGTGAGCCGTCCGGGTCCGGCCCCGTTCGGTCGGCTCCGCCGGCATCTGTGGAGTGAACTCGGTAGCCGGTCCGGAGTCATCGCCGGCTCGGGTGGTGGGCCGACGCCCAGCGCCAGCGTCGGTGCTCCTCGACCAGTGGTCGCAACGGACGGGCTCGTGGTCGGCCCGCCGCGCTCGCAGCGACCGTCCCGGACGGGCGCTGCCGTATGCTGGGAGCCGTCTGTCGTCATGCCCGAGAGTCCATCCCCGGCAGGGCGATCACTCGAGGGCAGCCGGTGGCCACCACGCCGGCAGGATTGCGGAGGACATGCCGAAGAAGGAAGGCGTCATCGAGCTGGAGGGCACCGTCGTGGAGTCGCTGCCCAACGCGACGTTCCGGGTGGAGCTCCAGAACAAGCACAAGGTGCTCGCGCACATCAGCGGCAAGATGCGCCAGCATTACATCCGCATCCTCCCCGAGGACAAGGTCGTCGTCGAGCTCTCGCCGTACGACCTGAACCGCGGGCGGATCGTGTACCGCTACAAGTGACGTCCCGGTCCGCCCACGGGCGCCACCGCACCAGATGGTCGACCGCCGGTCGACCAGCACCAGTCGTGCCGGCAGGCATGGCGAGGGTCCGCACCCGCGGCCCGAGCACCAGGAAGGCAGCGGCATGAAGGTCAACCCCAGCGTCAAGAAGATCTGCGACAAGTGCAAGGTGATCCGGCGCCACGGCGTGGTCATGGTGATCTGCGAGAACGTCCGCCACAAGCAGCGCCAAGGCTGACCGCAGGTCCTCCGACCCGGGTGCTCCGGGTCTCGTGCACGGCACCAGACGCCCGGTCCCTCATGGACCGGGCGTCCATCTGCGTGATGACAGCGGGACCGATCGTGCGTCCTGTCCACCTGCGGCCCCGGAGGCCGCAGCCCGACCACCCTCGGGTGGCGCGGGACGTCGCACGCGTGAGACCTCCGGGATGAACGAGGGACTGACCCATGGCCCGACTCGTCGGAGTCGACCTACCCCGTGAGAAGCGGCTCGAGATCGCGCTCACCTACGTCTTCGGCGTCGGCCGGACCCGCGCCGCGGAGATCCTCGCCGCGACCGGCGTCAGCCCGGACGTCCGCGTCCGCGACGTCAGCGAGGACGACCTCACCCGGGTCCGCGAGTACCTGGAGAGCAGTGACTGGAAGGTGGAGGGCGACCTCCGCCGCGAGGTCGCCGCCGACATCCGCCGCAAGGTCGAGATCGGTTGCTACCAGGGACTGCGCCACCGGCGCCACCTGCCGGTCCACGGCCAGCGCACCAAGACGAACGCGCGTACGCGCAAGGGCCCCAAGAAGACGGTGGCCGGGAAGAAGAAGGTCGGACGCAAGTGAGCTGCCGGACCTGCTGAGACCAGCAGGTCCACGGCCGGCCCACCCGTCGGCTCTCCTCCTCGATCACACACGTCTGGAGTCACACCATGCCCCCCCGCACGACACGACAGGCCCAAGGGGCCGCCAAGAAGGTGCGCCGCAAGGAGCGCAAGAACGTCGCGCACGGCCACGCGCACATCAAGTCGACGTTCAACAACACCATCATCTCGATCACCGATCCGGCCGGTGCCGTCGTCTCCTGGGCCTCCTCGGGCCAGGTCGGCTTCAAGGGCTCCCGCAAGTCGACGCCGTTCGCTGCGCAGATGGCGGCCGAGGCCGCCGCCCGCCGGGCCATGGAGCACGGCATGCGCAAGGTCGACGTCTACGTCAAGGGCCCCGGCTCGGGCCGGGAGACCGCGATCCGCTCGCTGACCGCGACCGGCCTCGAGGTCGGCACCATCCAGGACGTGACCCCCATCCCGCACAACGGCTGCCGCCCGCCCAAGCGGCGCCGGGTCTGATCCCGGAGAGGGAGGAGAAACGCCATGGCCCGCTACACCGGACCTGCCACGAAGAAGTCGCGCCGCCTCGGAGTCGACCTCATCGGGGGCGACAAGGCCTTCGAGCGACGTCCCTACCCGCCCGGCGAGCACGGCCGCGGCCGCGTCAAGGAGAAGGAGTACCTCAACCAGCTGCGCGAGAAGCAGAAGGCGCGGTTCACCTACGGCGTCCTGGACAAGCAGTTCCGCCGCTACTACGAGCACGCCAAGCGGATCAAGGGCGCCAAGACCGGTGACCTGCTCCTGCAGCAGCTCGAGGTCCGCCTGGACAACGTCGTGTACCGGGCCGGCCTCGCCCGCACCCGTCGGCACGCCCGCCAGCTCGTCGTCCACGGCCACTTCACGGTCAACGGCGGGCGCGTCAACGTGCCCAGCTACCAGGTGAAGGCCCACGACGTCATCGACGTCAAGGCCACGTCGAAAGACACGACGCCGTTCGTCATCGCCCGTGAGGCGATCGGCGAGCGGGTGGTGCCCGGCTGGATGGACGTGCAGTCCGAGCAGCTGCGGATCCTCGTGCACCAGCTGCCCACCCGGGCCCAGATCGACACGCCCGTCGCCGAGCAGCTGATCGTCGAGTTCTACTCCAAGTGAGACCTTCGGGGCCCCGCCCCGCGTGAGGCCGCCCGCTCCCGCCGACGTCGGCGCGGAGCGGGCGGTGTACGGCACACCCGGCTCCCGCCGGTCGTGCACCCGAGCACGCGGCGTCATATGAAGGTCGCCGCGGGAAGGAACCACCTGTGCTGATCGCCCAGCGTCCGACCCTGACCGAAGAGCCCGTCGAGGAGAACCGCTCCCGCTTCGTGCTTGAGCCCCTCGAGCCAGGGTTCGGCTACACCATCGGCAACTCCCTCCGGCGCACCCTGCTGTCCTCCATCCCGGGGGCGGCGGTGACCTCGATCCGCGTCGAGGGCGTGCTGCACGAATTCTCGACCGTGCCCGGTGTCACCGAGGACGTCACCGAGATCGTGCTGAACCTCAAGGAGCTCGTCGTCTCCTCCGAGGAGGACGAGCCGGTGACCATGTACCTGCGCAAGCAGGGCCCGGGCGACGTCACTGCCGCGGACATCTCCCCCCCGTCGGGCGTCGAGGTGCACAACCCCGACCTCAAGATCGCCACGCTCAACTCGGATGCGCGCCTGGACATCGAGCTGACCGTCGAGCGGGGCCGCGGCTACGTGTCCGCCGTGCAGAACAAGCGGGCCGACCAGGAGATCGGCCGGATCCCGGTCGACTCGATCTACTCCCCGGTCCTGAAGGTCACCTACCGCGTCGAGGCCACTCGCGTCGAGCAGCGCACGGATTTCGACCGCCTCGTCGTGGACGTCGAGACGAAGCCCTCGATCCGCCCCCGGGACGCCCTCGCCAGTGCCGGCACCACCTTGGTCGAGCTGTTCGGGCTCGCCCGCGAGCTGAACGTCGACGCCGAGGGCATCGAGATCGGTCCCTCGCCGGTGGACGCGCAGATGCAGGCCGACCTCGCGCTGCCGATCGAAGAGCTGCAGCTCACGGTGCGCTCGTACAACTGCCTCAAGCGGGAGGGCATCCACACCGTCGGGGAGCTGCTGAACCGCAGCGAGGCCGACCTGCTCGACATCCGCAACTTCGGCGCGAAGTCGATCGACGAGGTCAAGGCCAAGCTCGCGACGATGGACCTGCAGCTCAAGGACTCCCCGCCCGGGTTCGACCCGACCGCCGTCGAGTACGCCTACGAGGACGACGGCTTCGCCGAGACCGAGCAGTACTGACAGACCAGCATCGATCGAGCAGCATCGACCGAGCACCGAGCAGCACCGACGGACGCACCCGCGCCCGGCCCACCCGGGTACCTGACACGGCCCGGGTGGGTGCGACCACGGCGAAGACCACACCGAGGAGACCACCGCCATGCCCAAGCCGACCAAGGGCGCCCGCATGGGCGGCAGCGCCGCCCACCAGAAGCTGATCCTGGCCAACCTGGCGACGGCCCTGTTCGAGCACGGCAAGATCAAGACGACCGAGGCGAAGGCACGCCGCCTGCGGCCCTACGCCGAGAAGCTGATCTCCAAGGCCTGCGCGGGTGACCTCCACAACCGACGCCAGGTGATGACGGTCATCCGGGACAAGAGTGTCGTGCACACCCTCTTCACCGAGATCGGGCCGCGTTTCGTGACCCGGCCCGGTGGCTACACCCGCATCACCAAGATCGGCCCACGCAAGGGCGACAACGCGCCGATGGCGGTCATCGCCCTGGTCGAGGCCCTCGCGGAGGCGACCGTGGCGGAAGCCGAGGGAGCGACCCGCCGGTCGGCGTCCGACCGCGAGTCGGCCGTGCCGGTGTCGACTGTCCCGGTGACAGCTGCGACGGACTCGGCTGGTCCGGTCTCGGCTGAGCCGGAGACATCTGGGCTGCAGACCTCTGAGCCGGTGCCTGCGGGTGACGCGGCTCAGCCGGCCGGCGTGGCCGAGGCGGCTGTCGCCCACGCAGACGCAGGGGCCAGTTCCTCGGCAGCTGGCGCGGTGCCGCCAGCGGCGACCGGATCAGGGTCGGGCACCGCGGTCGAGGGCGAGACCCCCCAGGTCTGACGCGCCCCAGGTCTGACCCGCCCGTCAGGAGCTTTGCCGGTCGGAGGAGGGCCAGTCTCGACCGGCGGGGCCCGGCTCACTGCGGCTGGCGGTTCGCTCCCGGTCCGCGCAGTCGGTCGCCCGGACAGCGGACGACGCCGGTCGGCGATGCCGACCGGCGTCGTGCGCGTGGTGCCCGGCCCGCTCGTGGGAGACGCTCTGCTCGCGGGCGGTCCGGCCGTCGTGGTCGCTGGTGCGGGACGCTCGACGTACCCGACCACCAGGGATTCGGATTCGCGGGCCGGGCGGATGGGCGGGTGGCCTCGCCCGCAGGTCTGGAGGTTCGAGCCTTCGGAGGCCCGGGTCGGGCTGGGCGGCGGTGGGGCGCGCGACGGGACCGGCTGGACCGGGCGGTGTGGACGGAGGGGTCGTGGGTGTGCCGGTCCCCCTCGGCGGGGTCTTCGCATGTCGGCTGCGCCTCGACGTCGCCTACGACGGTGCCGGGTTCCGCGGGTGGTCGATGCAGCCCGGCCTCCGAACGGTCCAGGGCGTGCTGGCCGAGGTGCTGGGCCGCCACCCGGTGGGGGAGCTGGTCGCGGGTCCGCCGACGTGCGCCGGGCGCACCGACGCAGGCGTGCACGCCCGCGGGCAGGTGGCCCACCTGGACCTCCACCACCGCCTGGGTCCTCCGCCCGGAGCGGTGGGGAGCCGACCGGACACCGGCAGCGCGGAGCTCGGGGGGCGCGAGCAGGCCGAGGAGCTCCTCGGCGGTGACGTGCTGTCAACGCCGGCGACGAGCGGGGGTGCTGCTGCCGGCGGTCCACCCGGAGCCCCGGACCCGCCCCAGCGCACCGGTACGGCCGGCGCCACCGCGCCCGGACGCCTCGAACGCGACGTCCGCGCCGCACGCGACGTCCCTATCGGGCGCGACGTCCCCGCCGGTCTCGAGTCCGCGGTCCGCCGCTGGCGGCGGGCACTGCCCGACGACCTGGGCCTCCGGCGGGTCACCCTCGCACCGCCAGGATTCGACGCCCGGTTCTCCGCCGTTTGGCGCCGCTACGTGTACCGCATGAGTGACCCGCTGACACCGGCCGACCCGCTCGTCCGCGGCCGCGTCGTCCGCCATCCGCACGAGATCCGGCCCGAGCTCGTGTCCGCGGCGGGCGCGCTGCTGCTCGGCGAGCACGACTTCGCGGCGTTCTGCCGCACCAAGCCCGACGCGACGACGATCCGCGAGCTGCAGGTGTGCCGGGGGTGGCGCACCGGGTCGGGGGTCGTCGAGATCGAGTTCCGCGCCGACGCCTTCTGCCGCCAGCTGGTCCGCAGCCTCGTCGGCGCGCTGGTGCCGGTCGGCGACGGCAGCCGAGAGGTCGACTGGCCGGCGCGGCTGCTCGGCGACCGGGTGCGGGCACCAGGGGTGACCGTCGCGCCGGCCCACGGACTGTGTCTGGAGGAGGTCGGCTACCCCCGCGACGACCTCCTGGCGGACCGCGCGTCACGGACCCGCGCGGTGCGCACCAGCGTCCCGGAGGTGTTCCCGTGACGGGTCCCGCTGCGGACGGAGCGTCCACCCCGCTGTCGAGCTCCCACTACTTCGACGGCGACCCGACGGTGGCGTCGACGCCGCGTGACGTGCGGTGGTCGGTGGCGGGGCTTTCGGTGCTGTCCCGGTCGGACAGCGGTGTCTTCTCCGGGAACCGCCTCGACGCGGGCACCGCCGTGCTGCTGGAGCGCGGTCCGGTCCCGACCGGCGAGGTGTTCCTCGACCTCGGCTGCGGCTGGGGACCGATCACCGTCTCGATCGGACTGCGCGTCCCGGCGGCGACGGTCTGGGCGGTCGACGTCAACGCCCGCGCGCGGAGCCTGACCCGGGCCAACGCCGACAGCTCCGGCATCGGTGGCCGAGTGCGGGTCGCCGCGCCCGACGACGTGCCCGCGGACGTCGTCTTCGACGAGATCTGGTCGAACCCACCGGTCCGGATCGGGAAGCCCGCGCTGCACGCGCTGCTGCAGCGCTGGCTGCCGCGGATCCGCCCCGGCGGACGGGCGGTCCTGGTGGTGTCCCGGAATCTCGGGGCGGACTCCCTGGCGGTGTGGCTGAGCACCGCAGGACATCGGGTCGAGCGGGTGGCCGGTGCCCGCGGCTACCGCGTCCTGTCGGTGCACCCGGGCGAGGCGACGGGTCCGCTGCCCGCGGCCACGTCCGCGACGGCCACGGCCACGTCCACGACCACGGCGGTCACGTCCACGACGGACCGGGACGGACACCGCGGTTGAAGCGACACGGCGAACCGACGACCCGACGACATGACAGCCGGTTGCACCCGTCGGGCGCCGCCGGCCAGTCGGGCTCAGCTCGCCGGGACCGGTGGAAGGCCGTCGAGCGACGCCCCGCCCACGTCGAGGCCGCCCTCGGTGACAGCCCACCGCAGGGCGTCGGCGACAGCCTCGAGGGAGGTGAACCGCGGGCTGTGACCGAGGCGCTCCCTGGCCAGCGACACGTCGGCCGACGGGCTGTGCGCCCAGTGGTCGTGGGTCGCGTCCGCCGCCTCCTTGCCGACCGCGTCGACGAAACGGTCCCAGCTCAGGAAGTCCAGCTCGGCGCGGCGGCCGAACCAGCCGGCCACCGCCTCCGCGAACCCCCGGAAGGTCAGCGCGCGCTCGCTGGTCACGTGGAAGGCGTGCCCGGCGGCCGCCTCAGGGTGCTCGAGAGCCGCGACGAACGCGGCCGCGACGTCGTCGGCGTGGACGTGGTGCAGGGTCTGCAGCCCGTTTTCCGGCAGGTGGACGACGCCACCGGTGGCCAGCGCCGTCCACACCGACCGCTCGAGGTTGCCGGCGGGGTTGACGACGTCCCAGCCCGGTCCGCTGATGTGCCCGGCGCGCAGGACGGTCGACGGCACTCCCGCGGCCTCGGGGGAGAAGAGGAAGTCCTCGATGGCGGCCTTCTGGATGCCGTACTCACCGAACGGGGACAGCGGCGCGTCCTCCCGGACCGGCACCTCCCGCAGGTGCCCGTGTACCCAGATGGTGCCGCAGTGGGCGTGCAGGGCGACCTTCCCGCGCAGCGCCTCGACGAGCTGGCGGGCGGAGTCGGGGGTGAAGCACATCAGGTCGACCACGGCGTCGGCGCGCAGGGCGGCGACCCGGGCGCCGAACGTCCCCGCCGCGTCCTCCGCGTCCCGGTCGGCGACCACCCGCTCGACGCTCTGCCAGGCGTCGGACGCCCGGTACGGGGTGCGCTGCCCCCGCGACACCGCCACCACGTCGTGCCCGCCCCGGACGAGGCGAGGAACCAGGTAGGTGCCGATGTGTCCTGTCGCCCCGATCACCGCGATCCGCATGTGCCGATCCTCACCGGCCGCGACGTCGCTGACCACTTCGACCGGCCGAGACGTCGTTGACCACTCCGACCGTCCGGCGGCCGACCCCGCGCTTCCGCGGCGCTCCGCGCTCCCACCGCTCCCGCCGCCCGCCGCGCTCCGACGGCCGCCGCGCACAGTCGAGTACTCCGAGGCGCGTCGACCGGTCGCGGTGGCCGCTGCCGGGTCCGATCGAGTACTCGACTGCACGCTGCGCCCGGCGGTGGCCGCGGTCGCCTCCTCCGATCGGCCGATCTCCGAGCGAAGCACCACCAGGTCTGTTAGCCCGGATCCACCGTCGTCTTGGAGTGGGTGGTGATCGGTCGGTTGCGGGTTCGCTGAGGGGGTTGTTCCTGTTCGGGTCGTGCGGGTGTTGCCGGTCTGCCGGCTTCTCCGGGTCCTGGTCGT
>JAABVA010000160.1_pt1 | contig 87355 bp, 76 predicted proteins | sample 5560331 | NCBI WGS metagenome assembly JAABVA01 (sample SAMN12812661, study PRJNA571458) | rock metagenome | isolation source: Antarctica rocks | place: Antarctica: Victoria Land, Mt New Zealand sud | collected 2016-01-07
ATGGTGGACCTCGTGTATGGCGGAGGAGCCTACCACCGGACGGACGTTGTCATTACGGCCGTTTACTTCGCCGTTTTCACGGTCTCTCTACCCCTGTGGTCGTCCCAGGCTATCTATGCCCGGGCCTTCTACGCTGCGGGGGAGACCCGTCAGCCCATGATCTGGGGCACCGCGATTACGGCCGCTTCGATCCCGCTCTACTGGGGCCTGCACCGATGGAGTCTGCATCACGGCTTTGGTGTGGTTGGGCTCGCATGGGCGTCGAATCTGGCGATTCTGGCCCAGACTCTCATGCTGGCGGGCCTCGCGCACCGTCGGCGTCTGGTTCCCCTGAGCGGTCTAAATTTTGCGGAGCTGCTTCGAAGTGCTCTCGCGGCGGCTCTCAGCTTCGTGGCGGTCTACTACGTCGTGCGCCTGCTTCCGGCGCCGCCGGGACACCTGGGCTCCATCTTGCTCCTGCTTGCTGGAGGAGCGGCCTGGGCGGTCGTCGTCGTTGCAACACTTTTGCTCACAGGCTCCGATCTCCCCGCGCAAATCCGCCGCCGCCGAGCATGACACACCGGCGGATCACCAGCAGATCCGCATTGTCGACCGTATCCGGCCGGCTATGCCTTGGCGTCCTCGAACTCCTCATGCCAAGCCGCCTGAATCGCCTCGAGCAGACCCTCGTTGGACTTCGCGGGATCCCCGATGAAGCCGGGCAGCTCCATCACGTACTGATGAAGATCGGTGAAGCGCACGCTATAGGGATCAAGCTCCGGAAACTTTTCCCGCAGCTGGATTCCGATCTCTTCCGTGTCTGTCCATTCAATCTCGCGGGGCATACATTCTCCTCTTCCAGGTATTTCAGTTATGTTCGAAACAAAGGATATAGGCGCGAAGTTAGGATCCCGGTCCATGCGCCGGCTTGCCTTCCTGGACATAGTTGCGGTTCCACTTCGGGATCTCGACCACGTATGCTCCGGGCTTCTCGATGACAGCCTGGCAGCCAAGCCGCGAGTTGAGCTGGATATCGGCGGCCGTCTCCATGCGATCAAGCTCAAGGTCCTCGGCCTCGCTGACGCCGCTCTCGCCCTTCTTCACCCAGAGGTGGCAGGTGGTGCAGGCACAGACGCCGCCGCATGCATGGTCGAGAAAGATGCCGTAGTTCTCGGCGACGTCAAGAAACGACATGGGCAGGCCGTGGCCCTCATACGGGAGCGAATCGAAGGGAAACTCGACGGTGCGGTTCTCGGGCAGGAACGTCACGCGAACGTTTCCTTCGGCTACGGGCTTGGTCGTGTCGACCGTCTCGCTTGCTTTGCTGTTTTCGGACATGACCCTATTTTCTCTTACTTCTTTTCTTCCCCACTCGCACCATTGGAAGCGATCTCAGCGGTTCCGGGAGCCGCAGCCAGATGCGCGTTGATCTCGGCCTTTGCGAAGGGATGCGGCGCACTTGGGCCTTCGCCCATGCCTTCTCCCGCCGACTGCATGGTCTTTCCCTTCATCGCGCCACCGACCGCCGTATCCATCATCAGCTCCGCAAAGCGGCGCGTCGCCTTGTCGAGCCGCTCGATCGCCTGCCGGATGATCGGGTGATCCCCACCTTTGATTGACGCCGAGAGCTCGTTTTCCGCCTGCTCGATCTTCTCGATCTCATCGGAGGAGAGCAGCTGCCAGGCCTCGTGACTCTTGCCCTTTTTCACAGCCGCCAGAATCGTCTCTGCTTCGTTTTTCGCTTCGATCACTTGTCGCTCCCGGATGTCGGACTCCGCATAGTCGAACGAGGCCAGGATCATCGTCTCGACCTGCTCGTCGGTTAGCCCGTAGGTAGGTTTGACGTCGATTTCAGCATTTTTGCCGCTTCGCTGCTCGCGCGCGGAGACATGGAGGATGCCGTTCGCGTCGATGAGGAACTTCACCTCGATACGGGGCAGGCCCGCGACCATCGGCGGTATGCCCCTCAGATCGAAACGTGCCAGGGAACGGCAATCCTTTGCCAGCTCCCGTTCGCCCTGCACGACGTGGATAGCAACGTTCGTCTGTCCGTCGACACCCGTGGTGAAGTGCTCCGTCGCCGATGCTGGAATGGTCGAGTTGCGCTCGATGATCTTGGCGACGACACCGCCCAGCGCTTCGATGCCAAGCGAGAGCGGCGTCACGTCGAGCAGCAGCAGGTCCTCGGTTGCCGCTGAGCCACCCGCAAGGATCTGGGCCTGGACCGCCGCCCCCAGCGCGACGACCTCGTCCGGATTGAGCTCCGTATGCGGCTTCTTTCCGCGCTGTGCCAAACCAAAGACCTCGTTCACCAGAGCCTGCACGGCCGGGATGCGCGTGGACCCGCCCACAAGAACGACCTCCTCGATCTCCTTCGGATCGAGCTGCGCGTCTTTGAGCGCCTGCCTGCAGGGAGCGGACGTCCTCTGAATGACAGCTGCGGCAATTGCCTCGAACTGCTCCCTGGTTAGCTCGCGTGTGTAACGCTTTCCGCTCGGGAGTGGGACATCGAGCTTCGCCGTTTCCTCACTTGATAGACGGATCTTTGCGTCGATCACTGCCTTCCGAACCGCTTGCACCGCTTCGGCGCTCCCGCGAACATCCTCGCCAAGATCGCCGCGTATATCGTCCAGCGCGATCGCGATCAGCAGGTTGTCGATATCGTCGCCACCCAGGTGGGTGTCGCCCCCCGTCGCGATCACCTCGAAGATCCCCTCGTGCAGCTTCAAGATAGAAATATCAAAGGTGCCGCCGCCGAAGTCGTAGACCGCGATGATGCCGTCCTTCTGCTTGTCAAGGCCGTACGCCAAAGCCGCCGCAGTCGGCTCGTTCACCAACCGCAGCACATCGAGCCCGGCGATGCGCCCAGCGTCCTTGGTCGCCTGGCGCTGCGAATCGTTGAAGTAAGCGGGCACGGTAATCACCGCCTTCATAACCGGTGCGCCGAAGAAGCGCTCGGCATTCCGCTTCAACTGCTGCAACACGTAGGCGGAGATCTCGGGCGGCGTCAGCGTTCGGGAACCGACTCGCAGACGCAGGACGTCCGCCGATCCCCCATCGCCATCCGCGCTCGCCACATGAAACGGAAACAACTTCAACTCCCCTTGCACGTCGGCGACACCTCGACCCATCAGTCTCTTGGCGGAGTAGACCGCATGGCCGGGGGCTTCGAGCAGCGTGGCTCGAGCGGCGTTGCCGACCAGCACGGAATCACCTGAGATCGCGACGACGCTGGGCACCAGTCGATCGCCGTCCTCACCCGGAATAACGGTCGGCGTGTCGGCGTCCATAAACGCAATCAGCGAGTTTGTCGTTCCCAGATCGATCCCTACAACGCGCTCTTCTGCCATATGCTGCCCATCCTGAAAGAGTTGGCCGCTCTGACCTGCCCATACCTGGTCCCAAAGACACCCGCGTCGTCGGCCTCCTTCCATTGTCCTACATCCGTATGGCCGGCGTTCCGGCCGCGCGCGACTTCGATTTCTCTCACGAGATTGTCGCGGGTCCGTGGTAACTTCGTCGCATGGATCTGAACCCTTATGCAATGCACCTAGGCGACAGTGATCCCCTGGAGGTCATTTCCACGACCGCGGACCGGCTCGGGCGGCTGACCTCCGGGCTCGGCCCCGACGTCTGCGATCGCCGTCCCGCTGCTGAAAAGTGGAGCGTCCGCGAGATCATCGCTCATCTGGCCGACTGTGAGATCGTCTTCGCCTTTCGACTTCGGCAGGCACTCAGCGAAGACCATCCCACGATTCAGCCCTTCAACCAGGGTGCCTGGGCGGAGCGATATAAGGTGTATGACCTGCCGTCGGCTATGACCCTCTTTACCGCGGCCCGCGGTTGGAATGTAAAGCTGGTCGGGGGGATCTCCGCGGCGGAACGGAAGCTTCCGGTAACCCATCCCGAGCGCGGCACCATGACCCTATGGACGATTGTTGAGACCATGGCCGGCCATGACATCAATCACCTCAACCAGACCGAACGTCTGGCGCTGGGGCGAAACTAACGGCAGAGGTTCGGAACAGTTCTAGGTCTCGAGCGCATCGTTCACGTCCCGCACCAGATTTCGCAAGTATCGGCGCCTGTTCAGCAGGGCGACCATAGCCTCCTTCGCGCGCTCCTTTCCGGCCGCGTCGGCTCGGTCGGTGGCTGTGTCCCACTCGGTCCACCTCCCCTCGAGCTCCGTCTGCGTCTCGTCCATCTTTGCGTCGAAGCTGCGTTTCGCCGCCTCGAGGTCCTTCCGCAGCTGCGCATCATCCTCGCCCATCTGCCTGGCCGCGCGCATCTCCGTGAGCTGCATGTTGAGCTCGAACACCTCTTCGAGAAGCTCCGGTGGAACCGCCTGCTTCTTCTCCTCCCCACTTGTTCGAGCGGCGTCCGTTGCAGCCTTGGACTGCTCTTCCATCTCTATACCCTGCAGCGCAAGCAGGTGCTGGGTGCGCTGCACGGGATCCCGGAGCGTGCGATAGGCGTCGTTCAGGCGAGAGCTCTGCCGCAGCGCGTCCTCCTGCTCCTCAGCCGGCTTGTTGACGAAGCGGTCCGGATGAAGACGGCGCGAAAGCTTGTAGAACTGCTTTTCGAGCGCTGGGGTGTCAAGCCGCAGCTTTTGCGGAAGCTCGAAGACAGCAAAAAAATCTGGAAGTGAGTCGGTCAAGAGGGCCTCGGAGCCGTGCGATTTCGCGTCCCCTCCAGTATCTCGCAGGCGCGGAGCTGTGACTTAGACCGTCTGCCGTGAGTGACGGGTTAGAGCGTTTGAGGAAACCCTAGCGTTTCTGCTCCGCAATCCATCGCGTAGTGCGGGCGTCGAGAACGTCGAGCGGAAGAACTCCACCGTCGATGATCTCGTCGTGAAAGGTGCGAATGTCGAACTTCGGCCCAAGCTCCTTTTGAGCGCGGTCGCGCAGTTCACGGATCTTCAGCTGACCGAGCTTGTAGCTGAGAGCTTGCGCCGGCCAGGCGATGTACCGGTCGGTCTCGGACTGGATGGTCGGCTCATCGACGGCACCGGACTTGCGGAAGAACTCGACCACCTGATCGCGACTCCATCCCTGCGAATGAATGCCTGTATCGACCACCAGCCGCACCGCGCGGAAGAGCTCGCTCGACAGCCGCCCGTAGTCACTCACCGGATCCTGGTAGAAGCCGACCTCCTTTCCCAGCTGCTCGGCGTAGAGCGCCCAGCCCTCTACATAGGCGGAGTTACCGCCGTGCAGCCGAAACTTCGGAAGGCCGGTCAGCTGCTGCTGAATCGACAGCTGCATGTGGTGTCCGGGAATGCCCTCGTGGTACGCGATCGCCTCGTCGTCGATAAGGCTGCGACTCGCGAACTCCGACGTTGCCACCGACACGCGTCCGGGCCGCTTTCCGTCCGGTGTTCCCGTCTGGTAGTGCGTCGCCATCGCGGCTTGAAATGGCGGAATCGCCTCTACGGTCACGGGCGACTTGGGCAGAAGCGTGAACAGCTGAGGAAGCTTCGGCTCCATCTGAGCGATGTACTTCCGGAACTGGTCGAGGATCTGCTCGGACGAGGTCGGGATGTACTTAGGGTTCGTCTTGACCGAAGCGCGGAAGGCGGCGAGGTCGGCAAAGCCCTCCTTGTGCGCGATCGCCGTCATCTCCGCCTCGATGCGGGCGATCTCGCGCAGCCCGATCTGATGAATTTCCTCGGGCTTCATGTTGGTGGTGGTGCGGCCGCGAATCGCATTCTCATAGCGCGCGGCTCCACCCGGCAGCGTCGTGATCGAGAGTCCCGTCCGTCCATGCGCCGCATAGTCGTTCGCGATAAAAGCGGCGAAGCTCTTGTAGGCCGGCATTACCTCGTTGTTGACGGCATCCGTGATCGCCTGCGTCAGTCTCGCCTGGTCGGCGGCCGGTATGCTCGCCGGATACTTCTTCGTCGGCCCAAGAAACGGGTCGGCAGTGATCACTCCCTGGCACTGTGCTGGGACCTTCTCGAGCAGAAACCGCACCGGCATCAGGTTGTCCCGCAGGCCCGCGCGAAGCACCTCCTCGGTCTGCTCGAAGACTCGCGGAATCTGATGCAGGCGAGCGATGTAGTCGTCATAGTGCTTCACCGAATCGAGCGGCACGGAGAGCGGCAGGTCGGGCAGACCGGTGTGCGGTCCCTCCATCTGATCGACCGGCATCTCGTAAGTCTTCAGATCGAAGTCGTCGATCCGCTGCTGCAGGCTGCGCACCAGCAGATCGTGCGAAAGCTGATCCTGCTCACTGAAGTTGTCGGTCGGGATCGCCTTCAACTTGCGCAGAAACTCCTGGTCCACACCGTGCCTTTGTGCGATCGAGGCAAGCGAGCGCTCGCCTAGCTTGTCGTTGTAGCGATAGTCGCCAACGGCGGTAGCCAGCTCCGGGTTGAGCCGCAGGTCAGACTGGTACTGCTCCTCAAACAGGGCGTTCTGAGCGGCCACGCGACCGGCTGCCGGCGCGGCAGGCGAAGCATGGAGCGCAGGAACGAGGAACGCACAGGCAGCGGCGAGGAGGGTCGATCGGAGGAAGGGAGACATGTGCCAGCAAGCCTAGCAGACGGTCAGCAGGAAGCGCGAGTCCCTCTTCGCGCCGTTTTGCTGGTCAGCTAAGCCTTGCGAGCGACCGCCACGCGCGGGATACCCTGCAGGTCATCGAGAAATTGCACGCCGTTCCAACCCGCAAGAAGCTCCCCAATCGCCTCGCGATGTCGGTATCCAATCTCCATCGCAAGCAACCCACGCTTTCTCAGGGCTGCCTTTGCCTGGGGGATGAGGCGGCGGTAGATCTCGAGGCCGTCCCTCCCCGCAAAAAGCGCCAAGGCCGGTTCGTAGTCGCGCACCTGCGGGTGCATCTCTGCCCTATCTCCTTGCGGCACATAGGGCGGGTTGGAGAGGATTGCGTCGAATCGGGACTCAGAGGTCTGCAAACTTTCGAGCAAGTCCGATTCCAGCAGCTCGATACGGTCCTCGAAGTTGTATCGGCGAACATTCCGCCCGGCGATCTCAAGCGCGGTCGCTGACAGATCGACCGCCGTTATCTTCGCCTGGGGCAGCCGCGATGCAAGGGCAATTGCAATCGCCCCTGTTCCCGTTCCGACATCGAGAATCTCGATCGGCTGATCCCGCGGCAGGCGGTCAAGTGCCGCCTCCACCAGCAACTCCGTCTCGGGCCTCGGGATCAAAACGCCCGGGCCAACCTCAAACGCCAGCCCAAAGAACTCCTGGGTACCCGTAATGTATTGCACCGGCTCAAAGGCGAGCCGGCGTTCGATCGTGGCGGCATAGGACGTCTGTTCTTTCCGGTTCAACAACCGGCCCGGGTGGGAGTAGATCGTAGTCCGAGGCAGAGCCAGAGCGTGCAGAAGCAAGAGCTCAGCGTCACGATGAGCGGTAGGCGCCAGATCGTTACGTTCGGCGAGCCGATCCGTCGCGGAGGAGAGTGCCTGGCGAATAGTCATGGGTCCAGGTATGTGCAATTGCGAGACCATCTCCTTGTCTGCGCCAACGCTCAAATAAATCATGCGATCGCAGTTTCGCCCTTCATCTTCTCTGCAACGTCATGCGCAATCAGGGCATCAACCGTCGGCTGAAGCTGGCCTTCCATCACCATCGCGAGTTGGTGATTCGTGAGGCCGATACGGTGGTCCGTCATCCGGTTCTGCGGGAAGTTATAGGTACGAATCTTCTCCGACCGATCACCCGTTCCGACCTGCTGCTTCCGGTCCTTCGCCTGGATCTGGTGAATGCGCTCCGCCTCCACCTCATACAGCCGCGCCCGCAGAACCCGCATCGCCTTCTCGCGATTCTTGATCTGCGACTTCTCGTCCTGGCAGGAGACCACCGTCTGCGTCGGAATGTGCGTGATTCGAATAGCAGAGTAGGTGGTATTCACCGACTGCCCGCCCGGCCCCGAGGAGCAGAAGGTGTCGATGCGCAGATCCTTCGCCTCGATCTTGACGTCAACCTCTTCGGCCTCCGGCAGCACCGCTACCGTGATAGCCGAGGTGTGCACACGACCTTGCGTCTCGGTCGCCGGAACGCGCTGCACGCGATGGACGCCCGGCTCGAACTTCATCTGCGAGTAAACCTTGTCGCCTTCAAAGATCGCACTCACATCCTTGAGGCCGTTGCCGATTCCACTCTCGGACTGCGACAGAATCTCCACCTTCCATCGGTGCTGTTCCGCGAAGCGCAGATACATGCGGAACATCTCCGCGACGAACAGGGCAGCTTCGTCCCCGCCGGTCCCGGCGCGCAGCTCGATGATGATGTTTTTGTCGTCATTTGGATCCTTCGGCAGGAGCAGGATCTTCAGATCCTCTTCGGCCCTGGCCAGCCTCGGCTCCAGCGTCGCAAGCTCGTCAGTCGCCATTGCGCGGATCTCAGGGTCGCTCTCGTCCAGCATGGCGCGAGAGTCCGCAACCCCCTGCTGAAGGGCCCGGTATTGCCTGAACTTTTCCACGGCCGGCTCCAGATCGCGGTGCGCTTTCGCGGTCGTCTGAAACCTCTTCTGGTCGTTCACCAGCGTGGGGTCGGAGAGCTGAAGCCCAAGCTCTTCGTAACGCGCTTCCATCTGGGCGAGTCGGTCGAACATGTAAGTCTCCTCCTGCCGCTTCGGGCAGGGCATGCAGCTACAGGTATCAGAATCTGGAGGGGACAGGGGAGGCGCAGCTACGCAAAGTCGTGACGCCCAGCGGGTACAAGGCCAGTCATGATGGGGGAGATCACCGGGTTTGCGAGGGTCTCGAACATGTCGCTCTTTAGATGGTACAGCTTGCGTCAAGGATTCCAGCCCCTTCCCTTACTCGGGGGGGTAACGCACGGCTCGATCACGACAGGCCGAAACCCACTCCATTGGCAGATTCAGGAAACGGGCGGCCTCGACAGACCTCCCTCCGCCAGACCGCATCCTTCTCTTCTGAGGTTCTCGGAATGGCGCATTTCGAAGAGGTAGCACGGCTTGCGGAGGAGCTCGCAGCCGAGGGTGGGCGGCTGAAGAAGAGGGCCGCGATCGCAGAGGCAATCGGCAAGGTCGCGGGTGAATCCATCGAGGATGCCGGGCTCTTCGCGATGTACCTCGCCGGCACCCCCTTCGCTGAGGCAGACTCGCGCAAGCTGAATGCCGGGGGCGCCCTGCTCACACGAACCCTGCTTGCGGTTAGCGGTGCGACCGACGCGGCACTTACGGCGGCCTACCGGCGCCACGGCGATCTCGGAGCCGCCGCCTTCGATCTTCTCCAAGGCAAAGCTCCCGCGGAAGCTACCGTCACCCTCTCTGAAGTGGCGGAGGCCTTCGCCGGGATGGCGGTTGCGAAGACCACAGCCATCCGGGCCGCGTTGGTCGAAGGCCTGCTTCGTCGCGCGACGGCCGTCGAGGCCAAGTACCTGCTGAAGCTGATGCTCGGAGACATGCGCATCGGCGTGAAGCAGAGCCTCGTCGAAGAGGCGATCGCCGTCGCCGCGAGCAGCCGCACACCGGATGGCGTTGAAGCGAACAGCGCTGAAACTGCAGCCGAAGCCATTCCGGTCGCCGACGTTCGCCATGCCGTCATGCTTGAGGCGGATCTCGCGGGTGCCGTCCGCCGCGCCTTCGAAGGGACGCTCCATCGGGCGCGCATGAGGCTCTTCCACCCGCTCGGCTTCATGCTTGCGAGCCCAGTGGACACCCCGGAGGAGGCCGTCGAGCGCTTCACGGCCAAGCCGGAGAAGATCAAGCCCCCCAAGCCCGTGAAGAAGCCTCGCAAAGGCAAGACTATCCCCATTCCGGAGATGGATCCCGACACCGCCGACCAGCAGGTTGCTGATCCAGAAGCTTTCGCAGACGCGCCGGAGACCGACCTCCTCGGCGCCGCGCCGGGCGATCCCGCGGAGCATTCTCCCTCCGCGCCGAACAACGGTGAAGCGGACCTCGCACCGTTAGCAGACACGGCCGCGCACACCGTCCAAGCCTTCCTCGAAGACAAATACGATGGCATGCGGGCCCAGGTGCACTGCGGCGATTCCGCCCAGCCAAAGCGCGTCGCCATCTACTCCCGCAATCGCGAAGACGTCACCGAAAGCTTTCCCGAACTCGAAGAGGCGTTCGCATGCGTGGGCGAGACCGGAGCCGGAGCCCTCATCCTTGACGGCGAAATTCTTGGTTGGGACCTCGATCAGGCTCGTGCCCTCCCCTTCGCTGTCCTCGGACAGCGCATCGGCCGCAAGCGCGTCACCGACGAATGGAGGCGGCAGGTCCCCGTGGTTTTCATGGCCTTCGACCTGATGTACGCCGACGGCGCACTGCAGCTGCATCTGCCCCTGCGCGATCGCCGCAACAAGCTGGAGGCGACGGTCGAGGAACTCGTGGAAGCGGTCTGCTCCCCTGTCGAGGCCAGCCAGCAGCCATCGACGCCACAGACCGCTCTCTTCTCTGAGAGCTCCCCCAACATCACCACCAAACCCGACGTGAAAGGTGTTCAACGCCTTCTTCTCTCCCCTAGCCGTCTCGTCGAGAGCGCCGAGGATATCGACCGCGCTTACGCCGATGCCCGCGCTCGCGCCAATGAGGGCGTCATGCTCAAAGCTGCAGACTCCACCTATCAGCCTGGGCGTCGCGGCCTGGCCTGGGTTAAGCTGAAGCGCGAACTCGCCACGCTCGATGTTGTCATCACAGGGGCCGAGTTCGGTAGTGGCCGCCGATCTCAGTTCCTCAGCGACTACACCTTCGCGGTGCGCGGCCGGGATGGCGAGCTCCTGAACGTCGGCAAGGCCTACAGCGGCGTGACCGATCTTGAGATCGCCGAACTTACCGATTGGCTCAAGGCGCACACGCTCGAGGACTTCGGGCACTTCCGGACCGTCGAACCGCAGATCATCCTCGAGGTCGCCTTCAACAACATCATGCGTTCCGACCGTCATGCCAGCGGCTTCGCTCTCCGCTTCCCGCGCATCGTTCGCATCCGCACCGACAAACCCGTCGCCGAGATCGACACGGTCGAACGAGTCGAAGAGGTCTACCAGTCGCAGGTCGATAAACCCGTCGAGGCGGCTGAAACTTAGCCCCGCATCTACCCAGATCGTTTGGTCTTCAGAATGTCCTCGCAGTTGAAGCATAGCCGCCGACCCACGCCCGGCATTCCGCTCTCCCTGCGGTTCCGCGGGATCGCCTGCAGACGCGTACATCTCTCGGTTGTATGAAAGACTTCGCTCTCTTCCGACCACGTGGGCGGTATCTCGGGCGAGATGGAAGGGTGATCGGGAAAGGAGAGTCTCGGTTGCATCGCCTCTCAGCATAGCTGCGTCCAGCACCAGCGATCCTTCTCGTCAGCGTGGAAGCCAAACGGAACAGATTCGCTCGAGAATCGCTTCCACGCTCGACGCATCTCATACGTCATGGATTACAGACACCTTGGCAGGTCAGGATTGAAAGTTCCGGAGCTCTGCTTCGGAGCAGGCACCTTCGGCAGCGGAGACGAGTTCTTCAAGGCGTGGGGAGAGACGACCCCAGACGAGGCACGCAAGCTCGTCGACATTTGCATGGAGGCTGGCGTCAATCTCTTCGACACCGCCGACGTCTACTCCACCGGCGGAAGCGAGTTGATGCTCGGCAAAGCACTCTCGCACCTCAAGCGGGAAGACATCTTGATCTCGACCAAGGCCACTTTTCGCTTTGGCAAAGGTCCGAACGACGTCGGATCGAGCCGCTACCATCTCATCCATTCGCTCGAAGGCAGCCTCAAGCGCCTTGGCACCGACTACATCGACATCTATCACCTGCATGCCTTCGACGCGTCCACCCCCGTAGAAGAGACCTTGAACACCCTTGACAAGATGGTGCACGAGGGGAAGGTCCGCTACATCGCCTGCTCCAATTTCTCCGGCTGGCACCTGATGAAGTCGCTCAGCGTGAGCGAGCGCTATGGATGGGCGCGCTACGTCGGCCATCAGGTCTACTACTCGCTAATCGGACGCGACTACGAGTGGGAGCTGATGCCGCTGGCGGTAGATCAGGGCGTGGGCGCACTCGTCTGGTCGCCGCTCGGATGGGGGCGTCTCACCGGCAAGATTCGCCGGGGCCAGCCCCTCCCCAAGGAAAGCCGTCTCAACACTAAAGTCGTCCTCGAGGGTGGCCCCAAACCGCAGGAAGAGTACCTTTACAAGGTCGTCGACGCGCTCGACGAAGTCGCAAAAGAGACTGGCAAAACCGTCCCGCAGATCTCCCTTAACTGGGTATTGGGCCGGCCCACCGTGTCTACCGTGGTCCTTGGAGCACGCAATGAGGAGCAGCTCCGAGCGAACCTCGGCTCGGTCGGATGGAAGCTCACTCCAGAGCAGGTTGCCAAGCTCGACGCGGCCAGCTCGGTTGACCTGGCTTACCCGTACTGGCATCAGGTACAGTTCGGCGAACGCAATCCGTTCCCGGTTTCGCAAGGCTGATCGTATAATCCACAAGCAATCTTGCGGACAGCTGTATAGGTTTCTGCACTTGCAGAACCGTTGGGTGTCAGTCAACATGGATGAGCCAACCGGAGTGGCACACTATGGATAATCTTAAAGAGTTGCTGGAGCGGACGGGCGCCTCCAGAATGACTTCCGAGCAACGCGAAGAACAGCGGCAGAGCTTTGCATACGGAAATACTAAATTTGAGAACGATCGAATTACGCGGGCCACAGTCGAGCGTGCTTCAAAGGAGCTGGCCGAGCATCCCCACATTAAGATTGATCAGGGAATGAATGAATGACCGAAAGAGCACGACTGACTTTTCCGATGAAAATGACAAGCTCATCCAGAATGAGGATCAGATCGCATTGAGGTTCTTCGCCTAGCGGAGGAGTTCTCGGATGCTAAACAGTTCATAGCCACCCCAGAGATGGTATTAGATTTGAACCGGATAGCGTTAGAAGGATTACGACGCTCCGCTGGGCATTTCAGAATGGTTCCGGTCGGCATCTCGCATACGTCTCACATTCCACCTCCCCATGAAGACGTCCCGCAGTTGATAGCGGAAATGTGCGAATACGTCAATGGCCACTGGAAGAGTCGCAGCGATGATCTAGGGGATGCGTTTCGTGACGGGGAATAGAAGAACATCGAGGGCGATGTCCTATTTGGCGCTTTGTACTCGGCTCGGGAGACTGGTTCTTGGAACTCCTACGATTGCGGACCAGATCGTCGACAATCGCGGTCCCTATTATGCAGCTCTTGATGCTGCCGACACCGCTTGGATGGCGGGCGGGGTTGACGTAAGCGTAATGGAACTTCTAATTCGAGAACTGCTGGTCAGGCAGCTTTCCTCCGTTGCAAGTTGACCATTGGGGTCGTTGGACACAACCCGTAGGTCGAGACGTCTCTCCCGTCGCGTCCTTCAGTCATACTAGAAAGCAATCATGCATCTTGACTTTCTTGGTAATCTCTCCCGCACGCACATGTGCGGCGACCTCCGGCCCGAGCAGGCCGGCGAAGACGTCGTCATCATGGGCTGGGTCAATCGCCGCCGCGACCACGGCAATCTCATCTTCCTCGACCTGCGCGATCGCACCGGCATCACCCAGGTGGTGCTCGATCGGGAGATCTCCGGCAGCGCCCATACCAAGGCCGAGGCTGCACGTCCCGAGTTCGTCGTTGCTGCCCAGGGCAAGGTTCGCCGACGCTCCACCGGCCTCGAAAACCCGAACATGCCCACCGGCGAAGTAGAAGTCGTCGCCACCAATCTGCTTCTTCTGAACGATGCGAAAACACCACCGTTCTCGCCCGCCGAGGACGCCATCGCCAACGAAGAAGTGCGCCTCAAGTACCGCTACCTCGACCTCCGCCGAGTTGAGATGCAGCGCAATCTCCTCCTGAGACACAGGGTCGCGCAAGCCATTCGCGGCTACCTCTCCGATGCCGGCTTCCTCGAGATCGAGACGCCTTTCATGACCCGGTCCACGCCCGAAGGCGCCCGCGACTACCTCGTTCCCAGCCGCGTACACGCCGGCAGCTTCTACGCTCTTCCGCAGTCGCCGCAGATCTTCAAGCAGATCCTCATGATCTCCGGCTTCGATCGTTACTTTCAGATCGCCCGCTGCTTCCGCGACGAGGATCTCCGCGCCGACCGCCAGCCGGAGTTCACCCAAATCGATCTCGAGATGACCTTTCCCCGGCAGGAGACCGTCTTCCGCATCGTCGAGGGTTTCCTCACCGCGGCATTTGCAACGGCGGGCGTTACACTTCGCAGCCCGTTCGTGCAGATGACCTACGACGAGGCGATCCGCAGGTACGGCATCGACAAACCCGACATGAGATTGCCCGAGATCCTTGACTTCTCGGATGTTCTAACACCTGATTTGCGGGAAGCCCTCAACATTGAGCAGGGACTGCCTGTACTGGGTTTCTCAATTCCTAATGCAGATGAGATGAGCGGAACACAACGCAAGGCACTGATCGGAGATATTCGCGCGATTCTAGGCGCATCTGGGTTGGACTACCTTGATTCAGCACGTTTGAAGAGTACGGAGCGCTTCTTAGATCTCGGAGACCTGTTATCTCAGAAGTTTCGTGAACAGTACTACGAGTTCATCAAAACTGCGCCTCACGGGTCACTCGATGACAACCTTCTTGTGGCCGTAATCACCCCCAAGTTCGCGACACCTGCTGAAATCAACAGCGATCGCGCCTGGATTCATAAGCGCGTCGGAGCCCTCCGCCTCGAGCTCGCCAAAAAGTTCGCCGACCGGCACAGGCTCTTCGAAAAAACAGGCACCGCAAACGATTACAAATTTCTCTGGGTCACCGACTTCCCCATGTACGAGTGGAACGAAGAGACCCGCACCTGGGACGCCGCGCACCACCCCTTCACCTCGCCCCACGAGGACGACATCACCTCCGGCCGCCTCGTCTCCGATAAAGGTGCGGTTCGCGCGCTCGCCTATGACATCGTGCTCAACGGCACCGAGCTCGGCTCAGGCTCCGTCCGCATTCATCGCAAGGACGTCCAGCAGGAGATCTTTAGGTCGCTCGGTATGTCCAATGAGGAAGCCCAGGCCCGCTTCGGCTTCTTTCTCGACGCGCTTGAGTACGGCACGCCACCCCATGGCGGAATCGCTCTCGGCCTCGATCGCATCGTCATGATCCTCGCCGGCGCGCAGAGCCTCCGAGAGGTCATCGCCTTTCCCAAGACCGCCAAGGCTATCGACCTCATGGTCGACGCTCCCACACCCGTCAGCGATCAGCAGATGCGCGAACTCAGTCTCCGGATCGTCCCTCGCACCTGATGCGAGCGGGCAGGTTCAGTTCATCCAGCGCTTGTCGTTCTGCCGTCGCATCTTCTCGCGCTCCGTTGACGCGGTGCGGTTCTCCACCTCGTCCGGATCGACATACCGGCCGTCCTGATCGAAGTGCACCTCGCGGTTCTGTTTTCGCATATACACCTCGAACTTGCGCGCCGCTCGCCGGCGCTTCCACCGGTAGTAATCGTTGCGCATCCCGAACATCTGCTCCGTGAACCCGAACGCCAACCCGCGCCGGGGAGCAAAGCGCACATACAGGAAACCGCAGAACGCACCCGACAACTGCAGCAGAGCGTTGAAGCTGTCGGCCTGCTTCAGAAGGATAGCGACGGCGATCAGGATGTAGATCGCCACCATGTACTTCGCCTTCAGCCGAAGCACGAACCACAGCAGAAACTCCTGGTCGCCGAACAACATCGCAATGGCAATCAGCAGACCGAAGATGCCCGCCCGCGGACCGACGGCCGCCGACGCAGGATGCAGACCGAAGATCCGCGTGAACGATACCGCAGCGGCCACCAGCGCTCCACCGATCACCGAGACCCCGTAGAGCTCCGCGACCCATCGGCCACCGTACGAGCTCTCGAGCAGCGACCCCGTGAACCACAGGGTCAGCATGCTGAACAAAACTCCGAGGATCCCCTGCCCGATCACCGAGTAGGTCGCCAGCTGCCAGATCTCGCCCCGCAGCAGCGCCTTCGGCACCAGGATCAGGTGCGACACAATCGCCTCGACTACCGGTCGCGAGACCCATGAAAGGATCGCAATCGCGAAGAAGACCCCGACATTGAGCAGGATGAGCCTGCGCGTCATGCCGGCAAAGGGGGGAAGATTGAGCGTGGTGGATTGGGAGCGCCGCATAAGAATCAGATGAAATCAAGAACTCGCGGCAAACCAGCCCCGCCTCGTCTATTTGACCACGCCCGGCACCAACCATCCAACGCAGCCGCGCCCTCTACTCCTTAGCGGCTGGCCTTGCCGGACGAGTCGGGCCTGCTGCTCGAGCCAGCGGCATAGGCAGCACGGCAATGCTGCGATGACCGGCTGCATCGACCGACCGCACACCAAACACCACATTGTCCTTCGAAACCGGGAGCGTGACATGGGTCGCTGACCCAACCGTCTGCGCCATCGTCCACACCGGCTCGTCAGTCGCCCTCCACAGCACCTCGTAGGCCGTGGTCGCCGGCGCACCGGCAGGAGCCTCCCATGCCAGCTCCGTATTGTTGTCGAGCGCCTGCGTCAAAATATGGACGTTCTGCGGAGCTCCCGGCGCCATTGCCAGGTCAGCCAGCACCGCCGCATTCAGCCGGGCGACATTGGCCACGTAGTCGAAGTCGACAAACTTCAGCAAATCGCCATACTCGACGCCGTTCTCGGTCCGCAGGTTCTGATGCTGATGGTTGAAGTTCTCTCGCCACTCGGTAAAACGCACCGCTGTAAAACCGTCTTCGTTGAAGCTCGTGTGATCCCCGCCTCGCAGAAAACGGTCGCTGCGAAAGATCAGCACCGGATGGAACGCCGGCACCTGCGCAATCGCGTTCGACCTCGCCTTCCCCGGCCCCGGATTGGGAGCACGCTGCTGACCTGTCGCGAAGTAGCTGGCGCTTACGTCCGCGATCGCGCGCGCCAGCTCCCGCGAGGGCGAGTCGCTCTCTGCCCCTAGCCTCTCGATCGCCCTCAGCTGCTCCGGCGTCACCGACGGGGGCACACCCTCGGAGAAGACCCGCACGGCAGTCTTGTCGGCCATCGTCTCGCCCGGTGTCGTGTCTCCCCCCACAATGTCGTTATTCAGCACCGCCTCGAGCTTCCACACCTCCGCTCTCGCGAGCTGCGCCAGATGCTTGCTGCCGTTCAACCCCTGCTCCTCACCCGCGACAGCAACAAACACGATCGATGACGGGAACTTCATCTTGCTCAGCACCCTCGCGCACTCGAGCGACACCGCCACGCCGCTCGCATCATCGTTCGCTCCGGGCGCTGCATCGTGCGTGTTGAAGTTGTCCGAGTTCCGCGAGTCGTAGTGCCCCGTGACCAGAACTCGCCTGTCGGCCTGCGCAGCATCCGTTCCCTTCAGCACCGCATAGATATTGGTCAACTTTGTCGGCTTTTGTATACGCGAGTTCGGCGCCGAAGATCCCGGCTCCGTGTACCCATCCCGCTTCACCTGCAGACACCCGCCGCACTCTGCCGAGTATCGTTCGAACTCCGACGCCACCCAGTCCGCCGCCGCATTCACGCCCGTGCCCGGCTTCAGATCCGTCTCCATACTCGAGAGCGTGCTGCGATTGCCGAACGTGACCAGCTTCTCAATCGTTGCCCGAATCCGCTCCGGAGATATCTGCCGCAGGGCGGCTGCGATGGCAGGATCCGCAGGCGATGGCGTTAAGATATGACTCCCGGGCGCCTGCGCGCTCAGCGATGCTCCGCATCCAAGTCCGATAGCGGCGCCTGCGGCAAGCTGCCGAAACAAGCGAGATGTCCTTTGCATTCCACTTCCTCCACAACACCTGATCCTGATGCCCGCTTGACGCCACAAGGCATGGCCGATAGAAAATAGCCTAGCGGGGGCTGATCTGGTCTGTCACAACATCGTATAAGCGTACAAGCAGCTCCCCACCCGGAAACATGGAGGCACCTGTAATGGCTGTCGTTTGCCCTGAATGCGATAACCCCATCACCGTCGACGTGGACGAAGTCGACGAAGGCGAAACTGTGCAGTGTGACGAATGCGGTCTCGATCTCGAAGTCGTCTCACTCGACCCGCTTGAGCTCGCACCGATTGACAACACCGGCTATGACGACGAGGCCGAGCCGCCGGTCGAAGAAGAGGAAGAAGAGTAGCGCAGCGTATACTGAAACCTATGAAGCTTAGCTCGGGAACGACGCCTTGGAACCACAAATCTGCTCTCCTGCTGCTCTCAATCCTGCCGTGGGTGTCCGCGCCAGCAACTCTCCTGGGTACGCCTGCGCTCGCCCAGCAGAGAGGTCCCGTGCAGCGCGTCGTACAAGGAAAGGTGACCGACAAGGAGGAAGCTCCTCTCCGTGGAGCGGTGGTGTTTCTCAAGGACGACCACACACTCTCGGTCAAGAGCTTTATCTCGGATGACAACGGCGGGTACCGCTTCGGGCAGCTCTCTCAGGCGACCGATTATGAGGTCTGGGCAGAAGCCGCTGGCAAGAAGAGCCCCGTAAAATCCCTCAGCTCGTTCGACAGCAAGAACGAGATCATCATCAACTTGAAGATCGACACTGCGAAGTAGCGGCATCCGGCGCTTCATTCACTTCCACGCCATCACAATCAAGCTCTTGGCGGGAACATCTTGCGTCAGCGCCGGCCGCATCCCTGGGGCATGTGTCCAGATGGACCTGGAACCTCGTCCGGATACGGTGCTCACCGCCCTCAGCTGCTTCGCCTCGAAGGCGAACGTGCCTGGGCCGAGCTCAACCCGGCCTTCGGCTACGGTGGCCTCAAACTTCGCACCTCCACCGTCCGGGAAGACCACAACATCACCACCGAACCCATGATCGAGTCGGAGGACCAGTTCGCCGCCGAGATGGACCACATGGCCCTCTGTGTTCAGGCAACCGAGACCCGCACGCCCCCGGCGAGGAAGGCCTCCAGGACCAGCGCATCACCGACGCTAGAACCTGTTGAGCAGCAAAGCTAGTCATGGTTGTCCTGCATCGGGCAAGAATCATGAGTCAGGTCAGGCGCCTCGCGTTGTCCCAAGCGGCCCTGTAAGAACAAAAGGCGAACATAGTACCCTGAGCTAGCGTATGGACTCCGCTCCCCCAACCGATCGCTTCGGCTTCCTTCATATCGATCTCAATAGCTTCTTCGCGTCCGTCGAGCAACAGCTCCACCCCGAGTTCCGCAATCGCCCGCTCGCCGTCGTCCCCACCCTGGCTGACACCACCTGCTGCATCGCCGCCAGCTACGAGGCCAAGGCCCTCAAGATCAAGACCGGCACCCAGGTCGGCGAGGCCAAAAAGATCTGCCCCGAGATCATCCTCGTCGAAGGCGATCACTCCACCTACGCCGAGTTCTCGCACAAGATCGCCGCCGCCGTCGAACGCTGCTGCCCGGTCGCCCACACGCCCTCCATCGACGAGATGGTCTGCCAGCTCATCGGCCGCGAGGGGGAGCCGCCGCGCGCCCGCGGCATCGCCCTCAGCATCAAGCAGGCCATTCGGGACGATGTCGGCGAGACGCTTCTCTGCTCGATCGGCATGGCTCCTAACCGCTACCTCGCCAAGATCGCCTCGGACATGCAGAAGCCCAACGGCCTCATCGGCCTGCTTCCCTCGCAGCTTCCCCGCGCCATCGCCCACCTCGATCTCCGTGATCTTCCCGGCGTAGGCGCCCGAACCGAAGTACGTCTGCACGCCAAGGGCATCACTACCATGCAGCAACTCCTTGCGCTCGACCGCAAAGGCATGCACAGCCTCTGGAACTCCGTCTGGGGAGACCGCATGTACCACTGGCTGCGCGGTGCGGACAGCGGAGACGACGGCGCTCCCGTCGCCAGCGACCTCCAGAAATCATTGGGCCACTCCCACGTTCTCGGCCCCGACCACCGCTCCGACGCAGGCGCCTGGGCCGTCGCCCACAAGCTCCTCCATAAAGCCGCCATGCGCCTCCGCATGGAACACTTCTACTCCGGCTCGCTCGCCGTCACCATCCGCTTCGCCCTCACCCGCGAGCAGGCCTCCCGCATGAAATCGAAGCAGCACTTCTCCGGCCTCAAGCACTCCGGCTGGGCCATGGAAGCGCGCTTCCGGGACTGCCAGGACACCCTCACCCTGCTTGAAGTTCTTCGCAGCCTCTGGTCCAAACGCCCGGTCGGCCCCGAGTTCCAGAAGCCCTTTTTCGTCGGTATCACCATGCGCAACCTCATCCCCGAAAGCGAGCACCAGGCCGAGCTCTTCACCGACCCCGGCAACCGCTCCCACCTCTCGGCCACCATGGACAAGCTCAACCTCAAGTTCGGCCACACCACCGTCCACTTCGCCGGCATGCTCCCCGCCCGAGACTCCGCCCCGACCCGCATCGCCTTCACCCAGATTCCGGTCCAGTACGGCGTCGAATATATGTAACCACTTAGGTGATTCGCAAATCCGGTCGCACAACCATGGGTCGCAACGTCCTCCGAACATGACATCTGTCACCCCACTTCCCTGACACCCGCCACTTAGCCCCGCGTTCCAAACAGCGCATGCTTCTCCCATGCTTCGACGAGACCTTTTCCACACTCGCCGCACAGAAGGAGAGCCCATGGCCGCAACCGCTCTTGCATTCACCAACATCGCTTCAATCATCTCCGCCCCGGCGTCCAATGCCGTCGTCGCCGAGTTCCGCTCCGTCACCAAGCGTTACGGCGCAACCACTGCCCTCGACGCCCTCTCCCTCACCCTCCACACCGGCGAGATCGTCGCCCTCCTTGGCCCCAACGGAGCAGGCAAATCCACGGCGGTCCGGGTCCTTCTCGGCCTCGCTCCCCCACATCCGGCTCCGCCCGCGTCTTCGGCCACGATCCCCGCCACCCCTCCACCCGCACCCGCATCGGTGCCATGCTGCAGGTCGGCAACGCCCCCAATGTCCTCACCGTCCGCGAGCACATCGACCTCTTTCGCAGTTACTATCCCGCTCCCATGGCGATGGCCGAACTCGTCCGCATCGCCCGCCTCAACGGAATTCTAGACAAGCAATTTGGCCAACTCTCCGGAGGCCAGAAGCAGCGCATGCTCTTCGCCGTCGCCCTCGCCGGCGATCCCGATGTCATCTTCCTCGACGAACCTACCGTCGGCATGGACATCGAGACCCGCCGCGCCCTTTGGACAGAGGTCCGCGCCCTCTCCGCCCGCGGCAAGACCATCCTCCTCACCACTCACTACATCGAGGAGGCTGACGCCCTCGCCACCCGCGTCATCGTCATCGACGAGGGCCGCATCCTTCGCCAGGGCACACCCTCCGAGATCAAACGCTCTGGCCACCCCCGTGTCGTCCGCTGCCGTACCGAGATCCCTCTTGGCGAACTTCGCACCATCCCCGGCGTCCTCACCGCAGCCGCCGAGGATCACACCGGCCTCACCACCATCGAAGCCAAGGAGGTTGAGCAACTCCTTCGCGTCCTCCTCCTCAGTGACGCATCGCTCAGCGACCTCGAAATCCTCACCCCCGCCCTCGAAGACGCATTCCTCGCGCTCCTGCACCCATCAGCCGAAGCCGGTTGCTAGCTTCGCAGCTCAAGTTTCAAACCTTCACAAGGAGACACCATGGCCACCGCCCCCATAGCCCTTTCCCAAACCCGCATGCAGAACGCCAGCAACCTCCGCCTCTTCGCCAAAGAGACAAAATACGAGTTCCTGAAGCTCTTTCGCCGCAAGTCTTTCTCTCTCGCAACCGTCGGCTTCCCGGTTATGTTTTACCTGCTCTTCGGCGTCGCCAATCGTCGCTCCGGCAACGGTTCCTTCCAGATCGCCAAATACCTCCTCGGCGGATACGCCTGCTTCGGCCTGGTCGGCGCCGCGCTCTTCGGTATCGGCGTCGGCCTCGCGATGGAGCGCACCGCCGGCTGGCTCGATCTCAAGCGCTCCAGCCCCATGCCTCCGCTCGCCTACCTCGGCGCAAAGTGCGTCACCGCCGTCGCCTTCGGTGTCATCATCGTCTGCACGCTCGTGGCGATCGGCATCTCCTTTGGAGGCGTCACCCTCACCCTCGGCGAGTTCGCCCGCATGCTCGCCTTCACCGTCGCCGGAGCCATTCCTTTCGCCTCCATGGGCCTCCTTCTCGCGCTGGTCGTACCCGCCAACGCCACTCCCGGTGTCGTCAACCTCATCTACCTGCCCATGTCGTTTGTCAGCGGTCTGTGGATGCCGATCCAGGCCCTTCCCCACTGGCTCGGGCGCATCGCCCCCGCACTCCCTACCTACCATCTGGCGCAGGCCATGCTCGGCATCTTCGGCTACGCCCAGCCCGGCTCCATGCTGTCCCACTGGCTCGCCCTCGCCGGCTTCACCTTTCTCATGCTCGGCCTCAGCTGGCTCGTCTTCCAACGCGCCGAGCACAACGCCTGAACCCGTCTTGGGCGCATCCGCAACCCTCAACGGCATCGATCCCACACACGAGTACACTGCAGAGAAAGCCATGCCAGCCTGCGAAAAATCGACCTTCGGCGACTACATCTGGCTCAGCTATTCGGCCTTCTTCTTCATCGAGCCGATTCTTCGCAACCAGTCGCGTTACTGGTTCAAGAACGCTATCCTCTACCTCGTCTTTCTCGCCGTCTACGTCGCCTACACTCGCGCGCGTCGGCGCCCGTCGCAGCTCGCCCTCCTCGCGTCGATGGCGTCGCTCGGCCTCCTCGGCTTCCGCTTCAACGCCGGCGCATCCTGCTTCCTCACCTTTGCCGCGGCCTTCCTCCCCTTCGTTCTCGAAGACATCGCGACCATCATCGTCTGCCTCATCACCGGAGCCGTCCTCGTCACCGCGGAAGGCCTTCTCCTCCACGTCGATTGGATCAGCCTCGCGATCGCCCCCGCCATGATCGCCATCGTCGGCTCCAGCAACATCTTCATCGGCCAGAAAAAACGTGCCAACGCCCGTCTCAGCATGGCCCACGAGGAGATCGAACGCTTGGCCGCCCTCGCCGAACGCGAGCGTATCGCCCGCGACATGCACGACGTCCTCGGCCACACCCTCTCCGTCATCGTCCTTAAGTCCGAACTCGCCCGCCGCCTCCTCGAACAGCAGGTGCAGATCTCCGCGACAGTCGATTACCAGACCGCCATAGCCGAGATCGCCGACATCGAAAACACCGCACGGACCGCCCTCGCCGAGGTCCGCAACGCCATCGGCGGGTACCGCTCGCCAGGCCTCGGCGCTGAGCTCGATCTCGCGCGCCGTACCCTCCGCTCCGCCGGCGTTACCCTTGACCTCGACACCTCGATCATCCCCTCCTCGCTCATCCTCTCCGCCACCGAGGAGACCGTGCTCTCGCTCGCCGTTCGCGAGGCCGTCACCAACATCGTCCGCCACGCCCGCGCCACCACCTGCCTCATGCGTCTCAGCCTCACCCCCGACGGCTTCCACGCGCTCCTCGTAGAGGACGATGGCCACAGCGAAATCTCACGCGAGGGCAACGGCCTCCGCGGCATGCGCGAGCGCGTCCAGGGCCTCGGCGGCCGCTTCCACGTCAGCACCGGCGGAGCCTCGCTTCCCGGCACCGCTCTCCTTGTCGAACTCCCCGCCACCGCCGGCCTCCAGCGATCCCGGCCATGAGCACCCCCAATCCCATCCGCGTCGTCCTCGCCGAAGACCAGGGCATGGTCCTCGGCGCGCTCGACGCCGGTGCTCGCGGATACCTCCTCAAAGACCGTCCCGCAAGCGAGCTCGCCGAGGCAGTCCGCCGCGTCCACCGAGGTCTCCGTGTCATCGATCCCGATCTCGCCGCCGAAGCCTGATCCTCCGAGGTTGACCCCCTCAGCGACCGTGAGCGCCAAATCCTCCAGCGGGCGGGCGACGGCCGCAGCTCAAGCGAGATCGCCGCCGACCTCCACCTCTCCGAGGGCACCGTCCGCAACTACCTCTCCGAAGCCATCGCCAAACTCAACGCCTCAAACCGCACCGACGCCGCCCGCATCGCCCGTGCCAAAGGCTGGCTCTAGCCCCCGTCTAGAGCATCGATGGCTTCCAGCACTGTTTTGGCGAGGCTCGAAAATAGAGGATCCCTCGCGACAGTAGCCTCCGCTCCCCCAGCCCGCATCCGAAGGCCTGAAGGAGTCTCCATGAAGCTCGCCCCGACGCACATCCCCGCTCGCTCGTTTGCTATCGCCGCCCTCACCCTCGCCGCGACCCTGGGCTGCAACAAAAAAGCCGACAACACCTCCAATTACACCAGCGCCATCAACACCTACTACAGCGCGCACCCAGCATGCCTTTGGGACCAGCCAGTCAAGCTCCCGGCCCAGGCCGACACCTCGAACGACACCAAGACCTCCGGCTTCGACGCCCTCGTCGATCAGGGCCTGCTCGTCCGCTCCACCTCCGAAAAGAAGGTCTTCATCGTCGCCTCCAAGCAGGTCAACAACTACGACCTCTCCGACAAGGGCCGCGCCGCCTGGACCGCCGATGCGCAGCAGCCCGGTTACGGCAACTTCTGCTATGGCCACCGCAAAGTCTCGAGCATCGATAGCTCCACACCCACCACCAGCGACCCCGGCGCAACCACCCAGATCGACTTCCGCTACACCGTCGACGGAGTTCCAGCCTGGGCCTCTGCCAACGAGACGCAGAACACCTTCCCCGTCCTCCACGCCGATCTGGCGGGCCCCCAGGCCGCGCAGGCAACGCTTACGAACACCAGCAACGGATGGCAGCTCACCTCGGCCCCTGACTTTTCCAGACGCAACCCTCCGTCGTCCTCGGACGGCAAGATCGTCAAGTAAGCCGCACTCCCGCGAAGGAAGGAGGGCGAGAGCTCATCCGCTCCGCCCCTCTCTTTCGCACCTTGCACCGGCTCCTACTGTTCCCCGGCAACCTCTGCATCGGGCCCGTTGATCTTCTTCTGCGCCGCCGCGAAGCTGGTCATCTCATACCCCTCCGGAGGCGTTCCACCCGCCAGATACCGCACGAAGTAGTCCCACCTCCGCCGCATCATGTAGGGCGACGCCTCGCCATACCCGTGATGCACATTCGGAATCATCAGCAGGTCGAAGTTCTTGTTCGCTTTGATCAGCGCATCCACCAGCAGCAGCGTATTGCTCGGTGGAACGTTGTCGTCCATCGTCCCATGCGCCAGCAGCAGATGCCCCTTCAGATTCTTCGCAAAGTTCTGGTTCGCCTGGCTATCGTAGTTGCTCTTCCCATCCGCCGCGACCATCTCGACGCCCGCCCACTTCTCCGCCCAGTCATCCTCATAGTCGCGCTGGTCATGGTTGCCGCTCTCCGCGATCCCTACCTTGAAGAACTCCGGGTAGTGCAGCATCGCCGCTCCCGTCGCATTCCCACCGCCCGAGTGCCCCCACATCCCCGCACGCTCCAGATCGAGATACGTGTACTTCGCCGCCAACTCCTTCATGCCGGCCACCTGATCCGGCAGCGTGTTATCTCCGAGATCCCCGAAGTACGCCTCGTGAAACGCCTTCGAGCGCGACGGCGTCCCCATCCCGTCCAGGCACACGACTACAAATCCCAACTCCGCCAACGCCTGGTTATCTCCATGCGCCGCACTGAACCCACGACTCCCGCATGAGCCGATCTGCGGCCCCGGGTACACGTAATTCACAACCGGATACTTCTTTGAAGCATCGAAATCCGTCGGCCTGAACATGTAACCAAAGATGTCCGTCTTTCCGTCGCGACCCTTCACCGTAAATGGCATCAGCGGCTTCCACCCCGCCGCCACCAGCTTCGAGATGTCCTGCTTCGCCACCTCCGCCGCCACCTTTCCCTCACTATCCCGAACCACCGTCACCTGCGGCTCCGTCGGCGTGCTCGCAATGTCCACAAAGTAGCGCCCATCCGGCGAGGCCGTGATCGCATGATCCTTCTCCTCCGGCGTCAGCAGCTTCAACCCACTGCCATCAAACCCAACACTGTAGTAGCTCCGAAAATAGGGGTCCCTTCCCTTCTCCTTCCCCACGCCGATAAAGAACAGCCGCCGCGCCTTTTCGTCGACCGACAACACCTGCGTCACATTGCCCTCGCCCTGCGTGATCTGGTTCTTCATCTTCCCCGTCGCCGCGTCGTACAGATACATCTGCCCCCACCCGTCGCGCTCCGAGAACCATAGAAACTCGTTCGATCCCGAAAGGTAGTGCCAGCTCACCCTTCCATCACCGCTCTCGAAGAACTTCGGCGCCGTCTCCGTATACACCTCGCGCACATCGCCCTTGTCCGCATCCGCCACCCGCATCCACTCCTGCTTGTGATCGCGCGCGGTCGACACGAACGCCACATGCTTGCTGTCGTCTGCCCACTGCACATCCTCCCACCCGCCGTCGCAGCTCACGTCATCGCAGATCGACGACCGGTGCTGATCCGGCGGCATCTTAAATCGCACCACCCTCTTCCTATCCACGTCGATGACCACGCGCTCTATCATCGTCACGTCCTTGTCGCCAACCAGCGGATACCTCCACGCCTCGAGCGTCGGATGACGATTCGTAACTGGCACCAAATACATCTCGCCCGTCTTCCGCTGATCCTGCTGAAACGTCGCAATCTTCTTCGAGTCCGGCGACCACACCAGGATCGCTGCATCGCTATGCTTCCATCCCGCATTGTCCGTCGCATATCCAAAGTTCGCGACGCCGTCCTTTGTCAAGGGCGTCTCCTTGCCGCTCTTCACGTCCCGCATCCACAAATTCCAGTCGCGAATAAACGCCGCCTTCGATTTATCCGGCGACACCACCTCATTCGTAGCCGCTCGCCGCCGCCCACCCGGAGCCGCATCCTGTCCCTTCCCCTGCTCCGCCGCGCACACCACCTGCCCTGTAACCTCGCATCGCAGGCGCGATCCCGAAGCTTCAACGATCGCCACCTCCTTCCCCCCTTCGAACGAAATCTCCGACACCGACAGGAAGTGCTCGTCGATCTTCGCGCCGGGCTTGGCCGCGACCACCGCCGCCGCCAGCTTGGCATGGTCGAACGCAAGGGCCGATCTCCCCTTGGCCGCATCGACCAGAAGGTACGTGAAGCCCTCCGGCCCCCGGTCCCGGTACCAGAATCGATCGCCCTCCACCCACATCGGACGCTCCACCGTGTGATACACCAGCGGCGTCACGTTGTACGACATCATCTTCTCCGCACCCTGGTAATCCGCCGCCGTGTACACCCGCCCACCCTTCTCCTGAGCCACCGCGCCCACCGCAACCCAGCAGACCAACGCAAAACCCTTTCGTGCAAACCGAAGCTTTCCCAGATGCATGAGTCTCGTTTCCAGCCGGCCAGACCGGCTTCAAAGATGTGAAGGTTTGTCGGACATAGTCTATCGCCACCCGTCCTCCCAGCTTCTGCCGGTGCCGAAGCGACCGTGTAACCAGGGCAGCTTTGGACATCATCTCCGTCGATTATCTTCAGAAAAGCCAGCCAGCAAGGGATAAAGTGGATCGCTAGGAGATCACCCCTTGCAAGCACTCGCCGAGAAACTTATGGCCGCGCTGCCCATGTACGGCCGCCAGTTACTCGCGTTGCTTCTCGGTCCTAAAAGCGCTGTCCTCGCGCAGGATCTCGAGTCCGACTCGGCGGTCGGGCAGGCGCTCACCTTCCTCGCCGTCTCCTTCGGCATCGCCTTCATCGCCCAGATTCCGTTTCTGCCCGACAAGGGGAACAAAGAGCTGATGTTCGGCGTCCTCGCCATCCAGTCGGCGTTGTCCTTTGCGCTCAACGTCGCCATAGTAATCCTGGCCTGGCGGATCGTCGGTGCGAGGCTGGCGTGGAAGAAGGTCGTGGTCGCCACCTGCTACTTTTGCGGCGTCAGCACCATTCTCTTTCTTTGCGTCTACCTGATCGCTGCAGGAACCTTCAAGGCCCTGGACCCAGTCGGCTTCCAGCAGGTGATGAGCAGCACCGTCGCAGATCCACTCGAGATGTGGAATAGCAACGGTTACAAGGCGTTCTGGGCCCTGATCGGCGTCGCCCTGATCGTTAGCTATGCATGGATCTTCTGTGTATGGGGGGGCTATCGCCAGCTCTTGCAGGTCACCCGGTTGCGATCTGCAGTCGCGCTTTCGCTCTTCGTCGTGTTGAGCCCCCTCCTTCTGCTTGTGCAGCTGCTGATCGGTGCCACCTTTGCCCCCTCCCGAACCGGCCCGGTCGTACCCACCGACCTCGTCGGACTCTGGCAAAGGTCCCTGCAGACCGAATCCCATGGCATCCACTCGAGCGAAGTACTTGGATACAGCTTCGCCGCCCCGGAGTCCAGAATGGCCCCCACCGGCCTCTATTTCATGGTCAAAGCGAACAGTTGGGCGGAGGGCAAATGTCTGATCCAGTCGGGCCAGAAAGAGTTCGGCCGGTTGATCGTTCAGGGCTCCAGCCTCACGCTCGTTCCACAGCAGCGCACCCAGTCCGCCGGAAACACCTGCACAGGAAAAAGCACGGAAGCCCCCATGAACCTCAGCAAAACCGAGTACCAGTTCAAGGTCAACCAGCAACCCGATGGAGCGACGCTCTGCCTTACGGTCCGCTTCGGCCAGACCTGCCTCTCTCCGCGGAAGGGAACGCCGTAAAGCGGAAAGCGCACCGGTATCCGGAGCTCTCGTTCGAAGCTGACTCAGGTGAGTTGGCAACTGCCGTCAGCTTGCCCCCGAATCCTCCTCCAGCCCGCCACCGTTCCCCCGCATCTTCCACAGCACCTGCCGCAGCATCCCCATCCAAACCGTTCCATCCGCAGCCTCGTTGCCCATCCGCACCACCAGTCGCCGAAGATCTTCCAAGCCGCTGTTCGCGGGATGATGCCGCATGTACCCCGCCTCGTCCAGCACCTCGCGTAAAAGACCCGCCAGCCGCTCGTTCTCTCCTGCCGTGGCGGATCGTTGTGCGCGCTTACCCGGACCTGGCGCGCCTCTACCCAGCGCAGCCTCCCCTCCCCGCACCAGCTCATACAGACACACCGCCGCCGCCTGTCCCAGGTTCATCGAGGGATGCCGCACACCTTCATACGTCTGCATCGGAATCGTCATCAGCGAGTGGCAGTGGCTCAACTCTTCATTGCTCAGACCGGTCTTCTCCGATCCGAACAGGATCGCCACCCGCCCCCACTCCTCCGCAAGCTCCGCGGCTATCCTCTCGCCCGCCTGCGCCAGCAGCTGGACTGGATGGGCCAGCGCCCGCTCTCCCACCGCTGTCGTCCCCACCACCAGCGTGCAATCTTCCACGGCCTCCGCCACCGTCCGAAACACCCGCGCCGACCCGAGCACCTCCGACGCATCCACGGCCGACTTCGCTCCCTCAAACGGCCGTTCGAACTCCGTCACCATCCGCAGCTGCCGCACGCCAAAGTCATACATCGCCCGCGCCACCGCTCCGATGTTGTTTGGATTACGCGCACGCACCAACACTACGCACAGCCGACTCAGTTGTTCTTCCGAGAGCACACCGACATTCTAGGCTCCACGGACGCGTCATCACTTCCGCCATCCCGCGCGCAAAGAGGAAGTGGCCGGCAAACCTCGCCGGCCACTTGATCGTTCACGATCCGGGATCTACCGCCCGCGTCCACTATCTCCCCCGCGGATCGCCCCTGGCGTCCGACCGGGGCTCACTCTGCGACCGAGGTGCCTCCTGCCTCATCTGCGGCTGAGGCTGAACTCTCTGCTGCATCTGCGGCTGCGCCTGAACCCTTTGCTGTACCTGCGGCTGAGGCTGAACCCGAGGCTGACTCTGTGGCTGTGGCTGCACCCTCTGCTCCATCCGCGGCTGAACCTGCGGCTGCGGCTGTGGTTGAACCCGCGGCTGCACTTGCCCCTGTGGCTGGGACTGAACTCTCGATTGCACCTGCGAATTGTGATTGTCGCGATAGATCTGCTGGCTCGCTCCATTCTGCTCGCGCCCCACCTGCTGCCGCTCCCCCGGAGTCAGCGTTCCACCATTTGCCTGCCGGTCCATCTGCACCTGCCGGTTCACGTTGACCTGCCGATTCTCCGTTCGCGCCGCCTCTCCCGCCGTCATCTACCCATTCGCCACGCCGTCGGCGATCCTTTGCTGCTGGTTCGCCTCGCGTGCATTCACGGCTCCTCGCGCCGGAACAATGTTCGCCCGATCGCCAACTCGCGCCTGCGCCGCAATCGCTGGCCGCCCTCCATTCACGTTTGCGAACTGCTGCCGATTCTGCGCCGCGAAATCCCTATGCTGGATCTGGTTCTGCGTCGGCGGCACATGCTGCTCGCGCTCCGCCACCAGCTCCTGCGCACTTGCCCTCGCCGGGATCCCGCCATTGCCGCCGTTGTAACTCACGCGGTTGTAGGTCGCATTGTTGTTATTCACGATCACCGTCTTGTTATAGGTGTTGTGAATATTCGTCACGTTGATGTTGTTCACCGCGCGGTTATACGCAAACCTTCCGCGATCCCAGTACCCGCCCTCATATCCATTCCCGATATACCCGAAGCCGTAGTTCACCCCGCCATAAAACCCCACGTGCGGCCCCCAGTACCCCGGGTGGAACAGGTACGCATTTCCGCCCCATCCCCAGTACGCCGGCGTCCACAGGTATCCCACCATCGGCGGCTCCACCCACACTCCCGGAACCCAGAAGTACCCATCCTCCCCATAGGCCCAGTAACCCGGCGTCCACAGGTAGCCCTCATTCGGACAGATCGGCTGCGTGTACACCGGCAGCATCGGAGGCGCAACCCCGACCGATATATAGACATCCGCAAACGACGCCAATGGCGCCAGCGTAAGAGCTGCCGCCATCACACACTTCCGAAACGTAGAGAAAACTTGCATGGGGAGAACTCCGCTGCGCCGGACCTCGACCGCAAAGGCCGCTGCCGATCCAGGCACCCCTTTAGAGACACCGCCCCACCCGCGAAGTTTCCATTACCCACCGCATTTCTCACCCTCGCGCCTGCAGCTTACGGCGCAGGCGCGAAGTCCCTCAACCCCTCAACCGTCTTCGCATCCATCCGCACCAGAATCTCCACCACCAGATCCACCGTCCGGTCGAAGTCCTTCCGATTCACAATCCCGTTGTGCGCATGCGTATACCGCACCGGAACCACCAGGTTCACCGTCGGCGCTCCCCCACCCGCCGTCTGCATCTCCGCCGAGTCGTCCCCATACCCCTGCACCAGGTCGAGCTGCAGCGGCACCCCTTTCTCCTTCGCCGTTCCCTTCACGAGAGCCACCATCTTTCGGTTCGCAATCGTGCTCGAGTCATACAAAAACATCCCCGGCCCCGCTCCCAGCTTCACCTGCGTCTCCTCCGGCCGCGCCCCCGACGTGTCTCCCGTGATCCCTCCCTCAATCGCAATCCCGATATCCGGCTTCACCGTCTCGGCCGCCGTCCTCGCGCCCCGCAGCCCCACCTCCTCCTGCGTCGTCGCCACATAGAACAGCTGGTTCGCATGCGGCATCTTCGCCGTCCTTCGCATCGCCTCCACCAGCACCGCGCATCCGATCCGGTCATCCCATCCCTTGCCCAGGTAGTTGTCGCTCCCGTTCATCACCGTGAACGGAGCATCCGGCACCACTGGATCGCCCGGCTCCACCCCCATCGCCGCCGCCTCCGCCGCATCTTTCGCACCAATATCCAAAAACAGCGACTCCCGCGCAAACACCCGCGTCCGCTCCTCCGGCGCAACAATATGGATATCCCGGATCCCAGTCACCGCATGCACCGGCCCCTTCGACCCGATCACCGTCCATCGCTGGTCCACCAGCGCCTGGTCCAGCCACCCGCCCAGCATCTGCATCGTCAAAAATCCGTTTGCCGACACCCTCCGCACCATCCCGCCCAGCTCATCCATGTGCGCGTCGATCATGATGCGCGGTCCGCTTGCTCCCTGCTGCGCAATCACCGAGCCCATGCCGTCATACCGGATCGCCGCCGTCGCCAGCGGCTTCATCTCGCCCGCCATAATCGCCCGCACTGCCTCCTCCGCCCCCGGTGGCCCCGGAGCATCGGCCAGCCGCTGCAGCAAACCCACCGTCCGGTCACCACCCAAGCCCTGCGCCCATCCGCTCCCCAAACCCGCACACCACCCCACCACCAACCCGCAAAGCACCAAAGAAGAAGTTCGCATTGGCGGACTATACCACCCTCGCCAGGCACCGCAGACCTGCCGATCGAACCCTTTTCTCCAGTACATAGTCCTACCTTCGTACGCCTGTCCTTGTACGCGCTTTCAACTCGTGTTGACTTTATCTCAGCTCATTTTCGTACCAGGCAACGTTCACGGACGCGGTTCCATCCCAGCAGAAGGAAACAGGAGACATTGAATGAAAAACGCACTTCTCGGTTTAGTGGCCGTCGTGGCTATCAGCGGTACGGCTTTCTCTCAGACGGGCACGCCCGACTCAGCGGGATCGAACACATCCGCATCCACCCAGCGCGTCGATGACACACCCCATCACGACTACGGCTGGATCGGCTTGCTAGGGCTCGTTGGCCTGGCTGGACTCCGGAAGCAGGATCACACCCGCTCCGTCAACACCACTTCGACCGGCACAGGGCGATAAATCCATAGAAGTGACATAGTGGTCCTTTGAGCTCAAACCTCGCGGCACCATCAAGACATTCTTTGATCCTGAGTTGCATGAAGCTGAAGAGGGACGCACCCAACAGGGGCGTCCCTCTTCAGCGTTCTACGGATATCCTGCTCTACTGGCAGCCGTTCACCTTGAAGGATCCGACCCGGGTATGCCAGTTGAAGGTGCCGTTCACCGCCAGGTACTCGTTCGTGTACCAGAAGGTGCAGTCGTCCACCGGATCAACCGTCATCGCACTGTAGTCGCCCCATCGGTTTAGCGTTCGCTGCTGCGCGCCGGTTCCAGCCTGCAGCACCTGTTCCGATCCAAGGCGGCTCAACGTGTCCGTGAAGGTACGGTAGGAGTACTTGATCGACGGATAAGCCGATCCGCTCGATGTACTGTAGCCAAGCGCCAAGCTCCCATTCTTGTCGGACGCAATCGACCCCATCCATCGGCTCAAACCGTCCGCCGGAGCATAGGTGGACTGCTGGAAGACCGTGACGCCGGTAGTCCCTCCACTCGTCGGCCGCAGCTCATACCAGCGCGCACCTGCGGCAACCGATCCTGGATTGACGGAGTGATTGACGAACAGCGCCTCGTGGCCGTCGCTGAGGAAATGGCGATACGAGAGCCGGTACATAAGCCGGTCCGCCAACGAGTCGAGCTGCTGGGACGTTCCGGGCTGCGGGATGCACGTTCCCCCCGCACATGCTTCGGTAAAGGTCGCCACCGGCGTGCTGTAGGGGCCCGCCAGAGAGCTGTTCGCCGCAGTGGCGAAGTCCACATGGAAGCGCCATGTGAGCAGAGCGTTCGTGGCAAAGCTCGCGAAGTACTCGCTGGTTCCTGCGGGAGGTGCATTCGTTCCGTCAACGTCGCCCGGAAGGACGCCGCCGAACGAGCTCGAAAGCTGGAAGCAATGCTCGGCCGCAGTTGCACCCGAGCGCATCGCGTTTCCGTCATACGCACACAGGCGGGCGCCTGCAAAGGTGTTGCCATTAAACATATTGTAGGTTCCGAAGTACACTCCGTTGAAGACGCCAAACTTGGGGTAGTCGTTAAAGTTCGGCTGCTTGTACGCGTACACGTGGTACCCGCCGGTAGCATCGCTGGTCAGGGAGACGGCAATGCACTGCCAGTAGCCCAGCGTGCTCGCATTGGTCACGGAGAACTGCGTCAGGATCCATCGACCGTTGGCCTTGTCGTACTGCGCGATAGGGTCGCCATCGTTGTTGACCGCGCAGGGGTGCGAGGCGCCCAGCGACTGGAACAGCTGGTTTCCAGGAATAGGCCCTTCAAGAATAGCGCCGGTCGCCTTGTCGAACACCGCGAACGACTCGTTGACCCACTGCACATACTGCGTCGCTCCCACGGCGCCATTGGTGTCAGGGGGTGCGGAGTTGACGGAAAAGTTCGGAAAGCCTGCGCCGACGCCCTCAAAGTTGCGGCCGGGCGCCACACTTCCAGAGCTGGCAAACGCGGTGCTCTGAACCACGGGATCGGTCGAACCGCTGCCGCCGCCGGGCTTGCCCTGTTGACTGCCGTTCAGAAGGCGAAGTGGCTTGTCCTTCTTCGGTCCGTCCGGCTGCCCCTTGTGCATGCCATGGACGGTGATACTCGACGAGCCCGCACCGTAGCTCACCTCGGGATTCGTGAGCACGACCGGGTCAAGCGTGTGCGGGTTATCCGCAAGGGCCGGGGGCGCCATGCTGAACGTCGCGATCGTGAGGGCGGAGACCATGCCAAACTGCAGGGTCAAAGAACATCTTCGAACAGTAAAACTGAGATGGCGCAAGCGGGGAGCTCCTACAGGTTCGGATTGGACTTGAATAAGGTTGATCTCACTTCCATACAGGTTGGGATCGACCTCGAATTGCATTTGCCTGGTACGGGCGAGGCGAGCGAGCCAGGACGGACAGTGACACGCATGAGGGATCCTGGTCTTCTGCCGAAGACGCGAGACCAACTGCAGAAGTTCAACCACCCTAGCCTATTCGGACTCCGCCGGATACAGAAATTTCGCCCGCAGCATAACCTTGGTTTTCGAGTGCGACTCGTTTCGAGAAAACCAGGCTGCTCCCGGGGAGGGATAGGCGCCGCGGCCCCGCAGGGTACTCCTTGAACACAGGCCGAGCTCGCGCTCCCCAAATGGCGCGATACCTTCGCCATGGCCGACAATTTCGCCATCGCGCACCGAACACCTACATCTGGCTTAGTCTCGAAGTTCAGCCATGGCCGATCCCTTCGCCATCGCGCAACAGCCCCTAAACTAAGCTGAGGCTCAACCCTCAGCCCATGGCCGACAATTTCGCCCAACTCGTCAAGGCCCAGGCCGACATCGTCAAGATCATCGGCGACTACGTCCGCCTGAAAAAATTCGGAGCCCAGAACTACACCGGCCTCTGCCCCTTCCACAAGGAAAAGACCGGCTCCTTCTCGGTCAACGCCGCCCACAGCTACTTCTACTGCTTCGGCTGCCACGAAAAGGGCGACGTCTTCACCTTCGTCATGAAGCTCGACAACATCAGCTTCCCCGAGGCTGTCCGAGCCGTCGCCGCCAAGGCCGGCATCCCCCTTCCCAAGCGCGAGTTCTCCTCCCCGGAAGAGGCTCGCGAAGCAGGCCTGCGCCGCCTGCTCATCGACGCCCACGAGGCCGCCACCCAGTACTTCGAGGGGAATCTCAAGTCGCCCGAAGCCGCCCGAGCCCGCGAGTACCTCACCGGCCGCCGCGTCACTCCCGACACCGTCGGGAAGTTCCGCATCGGCTACGCCCCCGACGACTTCAACGACATGCGCGACCGCCTCGGTAAGCACTTCCCCGAAGACGTCCTCCGCGCCTCCGGCCTCTTCAGCGCCAAGGAGCAGGCCGACGGCAGCCCCGGGCAGATGTACGCCCGCTTCCGCAAGCGCATCACCTTCCCCATCGCTAACGAGCAGGGCAAGACCATCGCCTTCACCGCCCGCGCCCTCGATGACGTCGACGACAAGGGCCGCCCCGTCGCCAAATACCTCAACTCCTCCGAAACCCCGCTCTACACCAAGGGCCACGTCCTCTTCAACCTCGACAAGGCCAAAGCCGACATGCGCACCCACGACTTCGCCCTCCTCGTCGAAGGCCAGATGGACTGCATCTCGGTCTACATGGCCGGGGTCCGCAACGTCCTCGCCACCTCCGGCACCGCCTTTACCGAGTCGCAGGTCCGCCTCCTCTCCCGCTTCACCCACCGAGTCGTCGTCAACTTCGATCCCGACCAGGCGGGCGCCACCGCCGCCGAGAAGTCCATCGCTCTCCTCACCGAGGAAGGTTTCGAGGTCAAGGTGGTCACCCTCGAGGGCGGCCTTGACCCCGACCGCTTCGTCCGCGAGAACGGCATCGAGGCCTACATGGCCGCGCTCCGCTCCGCCAAACGCCACTCCGACTACCTCATCGACCGCGCCCGTCAGCTCTTCCCCGCCCGCACCCCCGAGGCCAAGGTCAAGGCCGTCAACTTCCTCCTCCCCCACATCCGCCGCATGCCCTCCACCCTCCTCCGCGACGCCTTCGCCGCCGACGCCGCCCAGAAGCTCTCGATCGACTCCGCCCTCATGCGCCAGGAGCTCAAACAGGCCGCAGTCTCCCGTACCGAGAGCCTCCCCTCCCGCCGCTCCGCCCCCGTCAGCGAGGTCGAGCGCACCCTCCTCCGCGCCCTCGTCCTCCCCCCTTCCGATCCCGCCCGCCAGCTGGCCGCCTCCACCCTCGGCGAAAACCCCGCCTGGTACGACGGTGCCGCCGCATCCACCCTCTTCGAGACCCTCGCCCACAGCGACCCACCCTCGAACCCGCTCGACGCCGCCCCCGACGACGGGAGTCGCGCCATGCTCGCGAGCGTACTCCGTGACGAGCCCGAGACCGGCAGCTCAGCCCATGCCCCGGCCCAGACCCCCCTCCAGCGGGTCGAGTCCGCCCTCCACCTGCTCGAGCGCCGCTACCTCGAAGTCCGTCAGCGCGAAATCCGTTCCGCGATCGCCGCCGCCGAGGGGAAGAACGACCAGCCGGCGCTCGCCCAGCTCTTCTCCGAGAAGATTCGCCTCGACCGTCTTTTGCGCCAGCACGACACCACGACGAACCACACATCCACCAGCGCCGCTCCACCGATTTCGACCAAGTAGAATGGTGAAACCGGGAATATTCCGCGAGCGATCTCCCCATCGATGGCAGTCTTCACCCGCATTCTAAAGAACCTGGGCGCAATGTTCACCGGACGCCTGCTGACCATCGTCCAGCAGGTGATCATCCCCCCCATCTTCATCCACCGCTACTCCACCGCCCAGTTCGGCGAGTGGGGCGTCCTCTCTGGCGCCGTCGCCGCCCTCGCGATCCTCAACTTCGGCGTCCAGACCTATATGAACCAGGACCTCGCAGTTCGCTATGCGAAAGGCGAACTCGATGGCTACCACGTCCGCCAGTCCACCGCCCTCCGGCTCCTCCTGGGCGTCGTCCTGGTAGCCGCCGTCCTCAGCCTCATCCTCTTCGCGATTCCGCTCGATACGATCCTGAAACTCGACATCGGCCGTCGAGCCGCGCAGCTAACCGCCTATCTCCTGGCCATCCAGGTTTTGCTCAGCTTCCTGAACGGCTATCTCGCGGGCATCTTCATGGGCGTCGCCCTGGCCCACCGTGGCGCTTACTGGAACAACTTCCAGGCCCTGCTTACTGCTCTCGTCCTCCTCGGTTGCGTCTCACTCCACCTTCCGTTTCCAGTTCTCGCCGGTGTCCAGATCATCACCATGTGCATCTCCATCCTGGCTGTTCTGATCGACATTCGACGTACTTCCCCGGAGATCTTCCCCACTCTGCGCTACTGGGATAGCGCAGCCGTGAAAGAGATCCTGAAACCCAGCGGCTACTTCGGCCTGCTTACGATCTGCACCTTCCTCGCTTATCAGGCGCCGCTCCTTGTCATCCAACGCATCCTCGGCCCGGTCGCCGTCGCAGGTTTCATCGTGATGCGTCTGGTCTTCTCGATGTGCCGGCAGATCCTCGCCATGTTCACGCAATCCATGAGCGCCGAGATCACCAACCTCTTTGGACGCGACGACTGGATCTCGCTCTCCCGCCTCTACGACTACTCGGAACGCTTCATCTTCTTTCTCATCCCGCTCGTCAACACCGCCGTTCTCCTCGCCTCCCCCGTTCTGATCACTTTCTGGATGCACAAGCGCGTCGAACTCTTCTCGCCTTACCCGTACATGCTCTCCGCCGCGATCTCGATGGTCATCAGCCTCAAGGAGCACAAGTTCCAGTTCCAGTTCTCGACCAACACCCACGAAGAACTCGCGCGCATTATGTTCTTCTCCTACCTCGGCATGACTGTCCTTTCGATCGCGGCCGTCCACTTCCTCGGCGTCGTCGGTTTCCTTTGGACATGGCTCGCGGTTGAGATACTCCAGATTGCGCGCATCGTCCGCCTGAACATCAAACTCTTCGCCCAGGTCGAGCGTCTCGAACTCAAGTACCTGCGCCGCCTCTCCGTCATCTGCATCTGCTCTCTCGTCATCTCCCTCGCGCTTTTGAAAAGGACGGCGACCTTTCCCATCACCTGGCAGATCGCTCTCTCGCTGCTGTCAGCCGCAGTTCTCACCGCACTCTCCTGGCCGCTGTTCGGCGTCAGCGACGTCCTCCGTAAAATGTCGGCTCAGTTCTCTCGCAAACTCGCATAGGAAATCCATGAAGAAGAAACTCCGCATCGGCATTCTCTTTGGCGGCCGCTCCGGCGAGCATGAGGTCTCTCTGCTCTCCGCCGCGTCCATCCTGACAGCCATCGACAGAAAGAAATACGAGGTCATTCCTATCGGCATCACCAAGGAGGGCCGATGGGTGTCCGCGAACGACGCCGAGAGCCTTCTCTCCGGGGCCAGGGGCCCTTCGAATCCACGCCTCGCAGGAGACCCCGACTCGACCCCGACCGCCGATCTTCTGCGCACCGGCGAGCCCGTCATCATCCCGCCCATCCCCCGCGAGCCCATCAACCCCCTAACTCTCAGCGCCTCTTCCGAGCTAGGCAGTCACTCCCTCGCGCTCGATGTCGTCTTCCCCGTCCTTCATGGCACCTTCGGCGAAGACGGCACCATCCAGGGCCTCTTCGAGCTCGCCGATATCGCTTACGTGGGATCCGGCGTCCTCGGCTCCGCCGCCGGCATGGACAAAGACACCATGAAGAAGCTCTTCGCGGCCGCGGACCTGCCCCAGACGCCTTACCTCGGCCTTCTCCGCAGTGACTGGCGCGCCGATCCCAAACGTGTCACCCGCCGCATCGAGAGCGCGCTCGGGTACCCGCTCTTCGTCAAGCCCGCAAACCTTGGCTCCTCGGTGGGCATCTCCAAAGTCCACGACCGCCGCGAACTCGCCTCCGCAATGAATCTCGCCGCCAGCTTCGACCGCAAGCTCGTCATCGAGCAGGGCGTGGGCGGTCCCGGCATCAAACCCCGTGAGCTCGAAGTCGCCGTCCTCGGCAACGAATCACCGGAAGCCTCTTTCGTCGGCGAGATTGTTCCAGGAGCCGAGTTCTACGACTACGACGCCAAATACAACTCAGACACCAGCGTCCCCATCATCCCCGCCAGGCTCTCGAAGTCCGAAGAGAAACAGATCCGCTCCATGGCCATCGCCGCCTTTCGCGCCTGCGATTGCGCCGGCCTCGCCCGAGTGGACTTCCTCATGGAGCCCGCGCGCGCCTCGCGCAAAGAGGGCAAATCTCAGCCCGCGAAACCGAATCCCGCCAGAATCTACCTAAACGAAATCAACACCCTCCCGGGCTTTACCTCGATCAGCATGTACCCCAAACTCTGGGAGGCAACCGGCCTGCCCTACAAGCAGCTGATCGACCGTCTCATCGACCTTGCCCGCGAACGCCACGCCGAAAAGAAGCAGACCTCCTTCAGCCTGCGATAGCGTCTTTCATCCGGCAGAGTCAAAGACAGACGCACACGATCATTAAGCAACGGTGCTAAGCTACCGGCGAACTCACCAGGAACAGGCGAAAGGAGCGCAATGTGAAAGCTATCGGCGAATCGCATGGACGCACCAGACGTCCTCCCCTTCATCTCCTTGCGTCGTTCCTGTTGCATGCTCTGGTGCTCGCCGCGGTCCTTTACCATCACGCTCCATGGATTGCCCCCATGCGCCTTCCCGGAACAGCGCATGGAAGTCGTCTTGAGCTCACCTACTCGCCTGGCCGCGCTCCGGTCCGGACCTCCGTCCCCCACCCGCGATCCACCCCTCAAGTGGCGGCGGCCGCCAGCACGCCGCAGCCATCGCTCACCCCACCGGCGCTAAGAGCCTCGCCCGCCTCCCCGACCTCGCCCTCTACCTCTCAGCCCGACTCCGTCGCCGGAGCCGACGCGCTCGGTGACGGCAACATCAGCATCGCTCTCGCTGCCTTCTTTCCCACCCCGAAGCCCAATCTCTCAGCACTCGCCCGAGGCACGGCGGGCGACGTTATCCTCGACATCGTCATCGATTCCACCGGCAGAATAGCCCATATCAAAATGACGAGCGGCCTGGGCCACGGCGTCGACGAGACCGTGATCGCTACGGTGCAACACTGGACCTTCCACCCGGCCACAAAGGACGGGCAGCCCATCGCGAGCGAGCAGGAGCTGCGCTTCCACTACGAGAAAAGCTAGCCGCCCTACTGCACCCGGCTATGTTTGTAGCCCTCGGCCGAGAGCGCCTGCAGCAGCTCCGCCACCTGTTCCCGGCCGCGCGTCTCCATCGTGATGTCGATCACCGTGTCCCCCAGGTTCACCCCGTAGTACGCTCGGTTGTGCAGCGTGTCGACTATGTTCGCGCGGTGACTCGCAATCAATCGTGTCAGCTCGGCCAGAGCTCCCGGCTTGTCCAGCAGATGAATGCGCAGCCGGATCAAACGTCCGTCCTGCACCAAACCTCGCTCAATGATGCGGCTCAGCAGAGTCACATCGATATTGCCCCCGCACACCAGCACCACAGTGTGAGCGCCCGCCTGGACCATCGTCGACTTCTTCTGCAGCAGCGCCGCCAGTGCCGCCGCTCCAGCACCCTCCGCCAGCGTCTTCTCCCGCTCGAGCAGTACCAGGATCGCCGACGCAATCTCATCCTCATCCACCGTCACAATCTCATCGACATACCTCTCGATCATAGGGAAGGTGACATCGCCGGCTCTTCGCACTGCGATGCCGTCGGCGATCGTTGTGGCAGGTTCGATCGTCATCGGCCCATGCTGCTCGAGCGCAGCCAGCATCGAGGGGAGCCTGGCCGTCTGCACGCCGATGACCTTCACCTCAGGTCGCGATTCCTTGATTGCGCAAGCCACGCCGCCCATCAGTCCGCCACCTCCAATCGGAACGACCACCGCTTCCATCCTGGGCACCTGCTCCAGCAGCTCCAGACCGATCGTTCCCTGCCCAGCCATCACTGCCGCGTCGTCGAAGGGATGGATAAATGTCATCCCGTTCCCCTCGCAGATCCGCCGCGCCTCCGTATGCGCCTCGTCGAAATTGGCGCCGTGCAGCACCACCTCCGCGCCGAAGTTCCGTGTCGCCGTCACCTTCACCAGCGGCGTCTGCTGCGGCATCACAATGAGGCTCCGGATGCCCCGCTTCGTCGCATGGTGGGCAACACCCTGCGCGTGATTTCCCGCGCTTGCCGCAATCACACCGCGCCGGGCCTGCTCCGTCGTTAGCATCGCAATCCGGTTCAACGCCCCCCGTTCCTTGAACGATCCGGTCATCTGGAGGTTCTCGAGCTTCAGATAAATATGCTGCCCCGTCAGCCCCGACAAGACCTCCGAGTGGGGACACGGCGAATAGTAGATCGATCCGCGGATACGTTCCTGCGCAGCCCGCACATCCGCCAATCCAAGAACAGCTCTTACCAGATCACTGGGCATATCCGTATAGACTAATCAATTCCGTCTGGCACACCGCCCCCAATCGCTTGTCGATCCCCTTCCATGTCACACCTGCGCTGTTCGTCTCGCGAAATACTACCCCCTCTTCACACACAGCATGCCCGGCGAGACAGCGAGTGCCCGAGATGGTACGGTTACTGACTGAAATCTTTCTCTTACTCGTGCATCACGTTGCCTCCCTTGCTGCATCTCATTACCTCTTGCGAATAACATTTGTAGTGCGGCTTCATCTGTCTGACTCGTCCTCCCGTCTGCTCTGCCACGCTCTTCCACCCTGCGCGACGGAGACTGACATGGCAGCATCGATAACTCCCCTGGATTCGTTGCTCCCCACACCTGCACACGGGCCAACCCTCCTCCAGCCTCGCTTTGTGATAGTTCCGAACTCCCCGTTAGCCGGCCTTTCTCCATGGCCTTTCAACCGATCGTGGACGTGGAGAACATCCGTGTCATCGCCTACGAGGCGCTTGTGCGCGGCAACGGCAATGAGCCTGCTTCAAGCATCCTCTTCGCCCCACGGCTCAGCGCTCGCATCGACCGCGCCTGTAATTTCACGGCCATTGAGGTCGCCTCTTCCCTCGGTGTGCTCGAGACCGGTGCTGACCTCTGCATTAACGTCAACCCTCGTGCCGCCTACAGCGACATTCCGAGCCTGCCGGGAACGATCACAGCAGCAGAACGATGCGGTCTGCCGCTCGATCGACTAATGCTTGAGATCACAGAGATCGAGCGCCTCCGTGATCCGCAAAGGCTCCAGCAAACACTCGGCCCGTACCACGATCGCGGACTCCGCATTGCAATCGATGATTTCGGCTCCGGATTCGCGGGTCTCTCCTTGCTCGCGGCATTCCACCCCGACATCCTCAAGATAGATATCGCGCTCACCCGCGATATTCACGAGCGATATCCAAGCCGCGTGATCGTTCAATCCATCGCCCAGATCTGCCGCGATCTGGACGTGCAGCTTATCGCCGAGGGTGTTGAGGAGGCTCGCCAGGTCGATGTGCTTCAAGATCTGGGAATCCGCTACATGCAGGGGCATTACTTCGCGGAACCGGCGTTTGAAGCCCTCCCGGCCTGGCCCGCCTAACCCGTTGGGTAACGCAAGCAGCTAGTCCCGGCGCGAGCGGAATCGGTTTGCAAGCTTGAATTCCTCTCGCAGTTCCGGCGTCCGCAGGTTCTCGCGCACATACGATAGCTCCTGCTCCAACGCAAGAAGAGTCGCACTTATATTCTCCGTGTTCGTCATCGCGATATCGCGCCACATATTGTAGGGGCTTGCTCCAAGACGTGTCGTCTCGCGTAGCGCCCTCCCGCCCACCCGCATCAGCTCCGCCGCAAACTCGGGCTCCTCGCCAAAACGCTCTTCAAGCAGCGCCGCGAAGGCAGTGGAGAGCATCTGCGGCAAGTGGCTCACCCAGGCGCATAGCTCATCGTGACGATCCGCGTCCATATTCATGGTGCGAGCTCCGAAGCGGTCCACCCAATGGCGCCACTCCCTCTCGACCGGCGACTGCTCTGCCCGGAAAGGCGTGAAGAGCCACATCGCCTCCCGAAATAGCCCAGCCTCCGCCATCTCCGCCCCGCCACGCTCCTTTCCGGCCATCGGGTGCCCTGGCAAAAACCCCGCAGCTCCATCCCTCCCGAAAAGGCGCATCGCCGCCCGGACAATCTCCACTTTCGTGCTGCCAACGTCCGTAATCAGGGTCTCCGCCCCGACGACCTTTTCCAGTCTTTCCATCCAGTCAAGAGTCGAATGGACAGGTCCAGCCAGAACGATCAATCCCGGCTTCGGCCTCCTAGGCTCCTCGTCAGGGCGCGCTTGCAGTGCGACCGTCAACGCTCCACGATCCAATGCCGTCGCGAGCGCCCCGGGCGACTCGTCCCAACCTTCAACCTCGCCTTGAAATCCAGCGGCTCGGAGCGCCAGCCCAACCGATGCCCCGATCAGGCCTGTACCGATGATGGTTACATTCTCGATCATCCCTCTAAGCTATGCTGCGCCCGACAACATCAGCGATCTTGCGCAGCTGTGCCATCAGGTGCGTCAACTGGTCCGGATACAGGCTCTGTGCTCCATCGCTCATAGCCTTGTCGGGATTCGGATGCATTTCCATCAACAATCCATCCGCACCTGCAGCCACCGACGCCAGCGCCATCGGCGCAACCAGATCCCGAATACCAACGCCGTGCGACGGATCACCGAGCACCGGCAGATGGGTCAGCTTCTTCAGAACCGGGATTGCCGATATGTCCATCGTGTTTCGCGTATACGTCTCGAACGTACGGATTCCGCGCTCGCACAGCATCAGGTCGTAGTTGCCGCCGCTCAGAATGTACTCGGCCGAGAGCAGAACCTCCTCAATCGTTGCCGAGATGCCGCGTTTCATCAGCACCGGCATGCGCGCGTGCCCCAGCTCGCGAAGCAGGTTGAAGTTCTGCATGTTTCGCGCCCCGACCTGAAAGCAATCGATGTATGGCAGCATCAGCTCAATCTGCGAGATCTCCATCACCTCTGTTATCACCAGCAGGCCCGTTTCGTTCGAGACCTCCCGCAGCAGCTTCAGACCGTCGAGGCCCATACCCTGGAAGCTGTAGGGCGAGCTCCGCGGCTTGAATGCGCCACCCCGAAGAAACTTCGCTCCAGCTGCCGCAACCTGCTTCGCGCTGGTCAGAATCTGCTCTCGCGACTCCACCGAGCACGGTCCCGCCATCACCACGACCTCGTCACCCCCAACGACGACGCCGTTCGAAAACTTAACTCGCGTCCCCTCCGGCTTGAAACCGCGCCCCGCAAGCTTGTAGGGCGACGAGATGCGATACGCGTCATGAACACCCTCAAGCACCTTGAACTCGGTCACCTCAAAGTGATCCGGCGTCCCTACACCGGCAAGAATCGTCTGCGCCTCGCCCGTTGTGCGGTGAACGTTGAAGCCGAGCTCCACCATCTTCTCGATCACCTGCTGTATGTGCTCTTCGGTCGCCTTATCCTGCATCGCTACAATCATCGTCTCGCGTCTCTTTCCTGTATCTCAAGGTGTCACTTGCCTCTAAATCTGTTGCTCGATCTCTAGGTCGTGTCCTGCCGCTGCAACGTCCTCATCACATCCATAATCCGCTCATAGACGTGCAGTAATTCCGCATCGTCGAGAGGTCCGGGATTGATGGCACGGACGTGGTTGAAGACATCCTGCTCCCGCTTGGGCTCGTAGATCGGCAGCTCAGAGTCCCGCTTCAATCGGCCGATCGCCCTTGCCGCCTCGGCCCGCTTGCTGATGAGGCCAACGATCTGCTCATCCAGCTCATCAATCTGCCTACGCCACTCCGGAATCTCCATCAGTACTTCCTCGCTCTGGCAAATCTCGTTCCTACAGGTTAGAACGCGTAGGCCACATGATAACTGCGCCTGCCGGGCGCTCCGTTACGCAATCTCAGTCCCGCAGCCCGGCTATAAACCTGCCGACGTCATTGGCGGCATGTTGCGGTCCGCTCTTCTCGATCAGCGCGACAATGGCACTCCCAATAACCGCCGCATCCGCGAACTTGCCGACAGCGCGAACATGCTCCGCATGACTGATACCGAACCCGACAGCGATCGGCAGTTTCGTGAACTGCCGCAGCCGCCTCACCAGCACAGCCGCATCCCCCTCGACGTTCTTCTGCGTCCCGGTGATGCCCACGCGAGAGATCGCATATACAAATCCCTCACTCACCTCAGCAAGCGCCTTCAGCCGTTTATCCGTACTCGTAGGCGCAGCCAGAAAGATTGGCTGCAGCGAAGCGCTTTGCATCTCCCTGAGGTACTCTTCCGCCTCCTCGACGATCATGTCCGTCAGCAGCACGCCATCGACACCAGCTTCGGCGCTTCTCGTACAAAATTCGTGCATGCCCATCCTCACCACAGGATTCAGATACGAAAACAGCACCAGCCCCGCCTTTGGTCTCGCAGCCCGCAGCTCCTTCGCAAGCGCCAGCACATCCGAGAGCCGCGTCCCCTGAGCGACTGCCCTCTCACTCGCCCGCTGGATCACCGGCCCATCCGCCAGCGGATCGCTGAACGGAACACCGAGCTCGATCACATCCGCTCCATTGTCGATCGCCGCCAGCGCGATCTCTCGCGTCGTTCCCAGATCTGGATCACCCACGGTCAGATACGCTACTATCCCCGGCTTCCCCCTGAATTCAATGGCCATCTCTCTCGTTCCTCGTAGGCTCTCTTACGCTGTTCCGCGGTTCTCGGCTCGCACCGGCTCGGCCCCGGCAAGCTGCAGCTCGCGCGCGAGAATGCCCATATCCTTGTCTCCGCGACCCGAAAGATTCACCATCAGCACATCCGTCTTCGCCATGCCCGGCGCAATTCGAATCGCCTCCGCCACTGCGTGCGCACTCTCGAGAGCCGGTAGGATCCCCTCCGTCCGGCTCAGCCTGACGGTCGCTTTCAGGGCATCCTCATCCGAACACGAGACATAGGTAGCCCGTCCCGAATCATGCAGCATCGCATGCTCCGGCCCCACGCTCGCGTAGTCCAGGCCCGCACTCACACTATGCGTTCCGCTCACCTGCCCGGCATCATCTTGTAACACATACGAGTACGTACCCTGCAGCACTCCCGGAACCCCGGCCCCGTTCTTTTGAAATCGAGCCGCATGCTCGCCCAGCGCCGTTCCGCGCCCTCCGGCCTCCACGCCGATCAGCCGGACTCCCGCCTCCGGGAGAAAGTCGTAGAACACCCCGATCGCGTTCGATCCACCGCCGACACAAGCCACAATAACCTCCGGCAGCTTCCCTTCCCGCTCGAACATCTGCGCCCGCGCCTCCCTTCCGATCACCCGGTGAAAGTCCCGAACCATAGTCGGGTACGGATGCGCCCCCAGGGCGCTCCCGAGGATGTAGTAGGTCGTTCGCACGTTCGTCACCCAGTCCCGCATCGCCTCGTTGATTGCGTCCTTCAGGGTCGCCGACCCCGCGCCCACACCGCGCACCTCCGCCCCCAGCAGCCGCATGCGGTAGACGTTCAATTCCTGCCGCCGCATGTCCTCTTCGCCCATGTAAATCACGCACTCCAGCCCCAGCAGGGCGCACACCGTCGCCGTCGCCACACCGTGCTGCCCCGCCCCCGTCTCCGCGATAATCCTCTGCTTGCCCATGCGCCGCGCCAGCAAACCCTGACCTAAAGCGTTGTTGATCTTATGCGCGCCCGTGTGCAGCAGGTCCTCGCGCTTCAGATAAATCTTCGCTCCCCCACACTGCTCGCTTAGCCGTTTCGCGAAGTAGAGCGGCGTCGGCCGGCCGCAGTAGTGCCGCAGCAGATCGTCCAGCTCGGCACGGAAGGCAGGGTCGCTCTGAGCCTTGGCATACGCCTCCTCCAACTCCTCGAGCGCCGCCATCAGCGTCTCCGGAACATACCGTCCGCCATAAGCTCCGAACCGCCCCGCAACCGCTTCCGTCGCCTTCACTATCGTCGCTGCACCCATCGGTCTCTCCCGTTCCAAGCAAAACAAAGCCGCGACTCTGTAGGTCGCGGCTCGCGGTGTGTTGGATCAACTGAAGTCTAAACTCAATCTTTCAGAGGAACCCACGCCGCCGACGCCGCTAGCGGGTACCAGTAGCGGCACATAAACCAGAATCGGCAGGAAGGGGAACTCATAGCCACCTACGATACATCGCGACCCTCCCTGGCGGCAAGACGCTCCCTCTTCTTTCTCCACTCCGCCGCGGCCATCTCCCGGATCTCGCTCATGAGCCGCCCATGAGCGGGCCTTGGGAACACGTAGGACTTTGAAATCGAACTCCCAAGCAAAATCGTTAGTGGCCAGCCCGCTTCCGTCGTCAACCGTTGGCCGCTGTGTCTGCTCCGCATCGGAGGCTCAAGCGTACGCAACACAAGTCGGGCGGTTTGCAGCTCCCGAGTCAAACTTTTGTCCCCCCTCCTCCATGCAGAATCGACAGCACCCGCCCATACAGCCGATTCCGCGTCTCCACCCGCTGCGAGGCTCGTGTCACATACCGCAGCAGAACGTCCATGCCGCCCGCGCTCGGTCGCAGATTTACCTCCGCATCCGTGCTCATCTGCCCAGTTGTATGCATACGGTCCGACCTCTGCCACTCAGCCTTCGCCATGCGCGACCCCTCCTCAGTCTCTTTCTGCACCGCCTCCTGGATCTCCTTCACCTTCCCATACGGGTCCTCCTGCGTTCCCATGGCAATCGTGATCTCATCCCAGAGATACTGCCCTGCTGTTGAAAAATTGAAGTACTGCCCGTTGATCGCGAATTTGTTGATGATCGCCACACGTCTGCCGGTCGGATGCCCCTGGGCCGTCCAGTTTCCAGTCTCCAGCATCGTCGTCCGGAGCAGACCGATATCCACCACGTTTCCGCTCACTCCATCGATCTCGACCGCGTCGCCCACCGAGATGCCGTTCTTCCCCATCACCACGAACCATCCAAAAAACGCCAGGATGAAATCCTGCAGCACCACCGTAAGGCCAGCTGTCGTCAGTCCTAAAATAGTCGGCGTCTGCCTCGGCGCTCCGAAGATCACCAGCAGCATCGCGACGATCCCTCCTGCCTGGATTGCCAGATTGAGCACCGTTCGTAGCGTCTGCATCCGTCCCCGGTCGAGCGTCGGCCGCCCCATCCAATGGCGCACCATCGCACCTCCCAGAAGCATCGAAATCAAAATCAGAATCACCTGCGCCACCGATTGCAGCAGCAGGTGGTCCACAATCCTGTGCTGCAGCACTACCTGATCCGACCACCTCAAATAGATTGTCGCCAGTCGCTGCAGCGTCGCGATCCGATCGTCGAAGATACTCAGCACTTGCCTCTGCGCCGACCTCTGCCGCAGATCGTTCAAACGTGCATCGCCCGCCAGGCCCGCTCCGCTCTGGTCCGAGCTCTGCGCCCTCGTGCTCGTGCGATCGGCCTGCTTCTCCAGGCCATCGTGCTGCGCAGCCAGTGCAGCCACGCTCCTCCTGGTGTCCGCCTCGGCTCGGGCCAGCAGATCGCGTCGGCTGCGTTGGGATTGCCACGCAGAGATACGGCCCGCCAGCGTCTCGTAGCGCTTCGACGAAATCACCGCAACCTGGCCCGGCTCGTTTGCCTGCGCATCGTACTTCTGCATCGCGGCCTCGTGCGCGGCTAGCTCTTGTTGAATCCGCGTGCGATCGTCTCCCACCTCCCGCGCCAGGTCCTCCTGCGCATCCTTCAGTTCGTCCGTGTCCAGCGCGAGTTGCGCGGTCGCAATCGCAACCTCGTCCCCTCCCACCGAAACGCCCGCTGCATGGTTCGCCGTTCCCGTCGCTCCCGGCACCGCCGGTGTCGCCGCCTTCAGCTGCTTCTGATCGTCGAGAACCGCAGCCTGCAAGTCGGCGATCCGCTTGGTCAACGCCTGCGCTTTCGGGCTTAACGCCCGGCGCTGCGGGACCGCGAGTCGCAATGCCGCGGCAAACGCCTGATCCGTCTCATGATCCGCCAGCCGCTCCGCCTCCCGCGCGAGCTCTACCTCTTCCGCGGACACGGCTAGCGGAGCCAATGCCTGAGCCGTCTGCCAGGTATGGAGGTCGACTATTGATTTCGTCGCGGGTCCAGCAGCCTGCGAAGCGAATCCTCCTCGCAGAAAAGGCAGATGCTCCATCGCATCTCGCGTCCTCCACGAGAACGTAAGACAGACCACCAGCAACGCCGCAAGCGCCACCAGCAGAGTTCTCCTGACTCCCTCAAACAAGCCGGCTTCCTTGCTCACCTCGGCTACGTCCTTTTCCTTCTCCAGTTGGTTCTCCATCACGCAATCTTTGCAGGTTACTGCCGCATATTCCATAGCCCCCGCAGGTACCGTGCATCCTCTGTGGACCAGCAACTTGTTTTCACAACAGGCATCCCACCTGACAGAGGTTTCGCTCGATGAAACTCCACATGTACAAATTGGTTCTTCCGCTCGCAATCTCTTTCACTGTTCCATTCACTGCTTCAGCTCAGACCGCTCACCAGCGGGCTCAGGCCGCTCAGACCGCGCATGATCACCGCCATCACACCGGGCTCAAAGTTGTCGGTGGCTCCGCAGCCGGAGGCGCTGTTATCGGTGGTCTCCTGGGAAGCGGCAAAGGCGCCCTCATAGGAGGCGCAATCGGCGCCGGTGGAGGTGCCGTGGGCAACAAGGTTCGCAAAGATAAAGCCGTCCACAAACGGGAACGAACGCGCGAATACTAGCCGCGCTCACCTTCTGGCTTCCAAACAAGATCCAGGTCGACGCCCCTCATCCGGTCTAGATCTTCTGCAACCGCTGGACATCGCGAACCCCAGGCACACGCCGCAGGTTCTGCACCAGCAGGTTCAGATGCCGCACGTCTACCGTCTCAATCACGAAGTCCACAACCGCGCTTCCATCCGCGGCAGGCTTGGTATCGACGCTGCGGATGTTCGTGCCGTCATCCGAAATAATCGCCGTAAACTCCTTCAGCATGCCGGTCCGGTCGTCGCAAAGTACCGTCAGCTTCACCGGATAGGTCTGCTGCTTGGCCGTCCCTCCATCGGTTCCAGGCGCCGCGGCCCACTCCACCTGGATCCGCCGGTCCGACTCGTACAGCAGATTCTGCACATTCGGGCAGCTCCGCGCATGCACCGCCACGCCCTTGCCCCGCGTCACATACCCCACAATCTCCTCACCCCGAATCGGGTTACAACAGCGCGCCCGGTACACCAGCAGATCGTCCTGCCCCTCCACCTGCAGCGAGTCCGATCCGCGCCCGAAGAAGACCCGCTTTACCGCTTCCGACATCTGCCCGATCGCATTGCCGATCGCGCCCGGCTCCTCCGCCTCCGCCGGCATCGTCGATCCCGGCTCCAGCTTGTTCAACACCTGTCGCGCCGAGTACTTTCCGAACCCCACTCCGGCCAGCAGCTCCGCCTCCGAGCCCAGACCGTAGATCCCCGCCACGCGCACGTAATCCTTCTCACTGAACTTCGCCAGCGACAGCTTGAACTTCCGCGCCTCACGATCCAGCAGCTTCTTCCCGATCTCGATCGCCCGCTCGCGCTGATGCTCGTTCAGCCAGTGCTTGATCTTGTTGCGCGCCCGCGAACTCTTCGTGAAACTCAGCCAGTCCCGGCTCGGCGCATGCCCCGTCTGCGTCGAAATCTCCACGATGTCCCCATTGCGCAGCCGCGTCCGCAGCGGAACAATTCGCCCATTCACCTTCGCGCCAACCGTCGTGTTCCCCACCTCGGTGTGGATCGCATACGCAAAGTCGATCGGGCTCGCGTCCTTCGGAAGAACGACGACCTTGCCCTTGGGCGTGAACGTGTACACCTCCTCCGGATATAGATCGATCTTCAGCGTCGACATGAACTCGTTCGGATCGCTCATCTCGCGCTGCCATTCCATCAGCTGCCGCACCCACGCAAGCCGTTGCTCATCCTTGGCCGTCACGTTATCCGAAGCCTTGTACTTCCAGTGCGCCGCAATTCCCTCCTCGGCAACGCGGTGCATATCCTCCGTTCGGATCTGCACCTCGAACTGGTGTCCACCCTCCGCAATCAGAGTCGTGTGCAGTGACTGATAAAGGTTCGGCCTCGGCATCGCGATGAAGTCCTTGATCCGCCCCGGCACCGGCCTCCAAACACTGTGCAGCAGACCAAGCACCGCGTAACAGTCCTGCACCGTCTTGCAGATCACCCGAACGGCCAGCAGATCGTAAACCTGGTCCACAGGAATCTGCTGGCTCGCCAGCTTCTGCTGAATCGAATACAGCCGCTTGATCCTCGACTCCACCCGCCCGTCGATGTGGTGCTCCGCCAGCTTGGCTTCGAGCTCCGTAACGATCCTCAAAAGGAAGCTCTCGCCCTCTCCACGCAGAGCATCCACCTCGCTCGACACCTGCGCATACGTATACGGATCCGTGTACCGGAACGCCAGATCCTCAAGCTCCCCGCGCAGCTTGCCCATGCCCAGCCGGTGCGCCAGCGGAGCGAAGATGTCCAGCGTCTCGCGCGCGATCTTCTGCTGCTTCTCGGGAGGGAGGTGCTGAAGCGTCCGCATATTGTGCAGCCGGTCCGCCAGCTTGATAATCACCACGCGAATGTCCGTCACCATGGCCAGAAGCATCTTGCGGATGTTCTCCGCCTGGTGATCCTCGCGATTCGCAAACTTGATCTTGTCGAGCTTCGTCACGCCCTCGACAATGTGCGCCACCTGGTCGTTGAACCGTTTCGCAATCTCATCCGACGTGACATTCGTGTCTTCGACCGCATCATGCAGCAGACCCGCCGCAATCGCCGTCGAGTCCATCTTCAGCTCGGCGAGAACCTGTCCCACCTCGAGCGGATGGATGATGTACGGCTCCCCGCTCGCGCGCTTCTGCCCCTCATGCTGCTGCATGCAGAAGTCCCACGCCTTGCGAATGATCTCCAGATCATCCCCCGGCCGATTGGCGTGCACGGTCTCCAGCAGCTTTTGGAAGCGCTCCTCAATCGATGCATCCGGCCTCGGCTGCCGCTCGAAACCAGGCGCCTTCGCACTCTCTTCGAGCAACGGTCCTGGCATACGATCGGGGACCGGCACACGCGGGGCTGCAACGCTTACCGCTTTCTGTTTCGCCTGCTTCACCCCCGGCAAATCCCGGAGGTCGCTCCCACCTTCAGGGTCCAGGGAATCTGCTTGTGCTGCGTTCGCCGGCATCAGCCTGCTTGCGCCCACAGGCATGGCAGCCTCTAAGTCGATTCCCGCATCCGTGGGGACCATCTCCGAAGCTCTCTCCAACCCAGCACCGGCAGCCATCTGCGAGTCAGCCTGCGAAGATGCCGGATGGGCCCTTGCCATAGTGCATTATAGGCTGACAATATCGGACGGACGTCAAGCCCAGGCGCAGGCCGCGCCTCCACCTACCTGCACCTTAGCTCGCGGGAACAGATCCGCTGAGAGCGACGCCAACCAGGGAGTCGGCGCAGCCATAGTAGATAATCCAGCGATCGTGGAAGCGGACAAGACCCTCCACGAACGTCGTTCCAGCCGCGTATTGGCCGCTCTTTTCGAAAGGCGCTTCGGGTTTAAAGAATGGCTGCTCCGTACGATCGAGCAACTTGGTCGGATCGTCGGCTGCAAACAGCGCCTGGCCAGCAGCATAGGCGTTCGGGTCGAGAGACGAATCGCGATTCGATCCAGTGTCGTTCTTGCCGTTATAAAGAAATACGATTCCATTCCTGGTAAGCACGGGCGGCGCTCCCGTCTCCGGGAAATGCGAATCGAAGTGGCCGGGCCGCGGTCCAAGAACGGCAATCGCGTTCCCCGCCGCACCTTCCACCGGCTTCCAGTGAATCAGATCCGCCGACGTCGCCAGGTGGACCTCGCCCTCCCCCCAGTACATCCAGTACTTGCCTTGAATGCGGGCAGCGATCAACCGGCCGTTCGTCAGCTTCGTCACAATCGCCCCGGACTTATACTTCAAGGTCGAATACTTATCGCCCGGTGTGCTGCCAAAAGCCGGCCCGTACTTATGCCATGTAAGAAGATCCCGCGAGGTTGCGATCCCAATCGTGTAAGTCACGCGATTCCATTGCGTGTACGTGATGACGTAGGTGCCGTCCTCCGATTCGACAATCCTGGGGTCTTCAACGCCGCCCTCCCACTCGCGACTGGTCTGGTCATCGGGCGCGGGAAAGAACACCGGCGCACCCCGGCGCGTGAAGTGAACGCCATCCTCGCTCTCGGCTAAGCCCAGTCGCGACGTGTGCATCCCAATCTCCATCGTGCCTGAGTCGTCTTCCGCTCGATACAGGACATCGACCTTTCCGTTGCGGACAACAGCCGCTGGATTGAACGTATGGAGCGCCTCCCACGCGACCTGCTGCTTTCGCATCGGGTCGAGGAACGTGGAATCACGCTTGGGCCGAATCACCGGGTTGCCATCCGCGGGGCGAGCGAACGGGCCCAATTGCCAGCCGGATCTCTCGGTCCCGGAGGCGCCAAGGACCACAGCAACCGCCACGAAGATCGCTTTACTTAGGGTCGGGAACATGTGCGCTATCGTAGCCCTTCCGAGCCAGAGCCGCGCAATCCCTGAGAAGAATGGTCGGGGCGGAGGGATTCGAACCCCCGGCCCTCTGCTCCCAAAGCAGATGCGCTACCAGGCTGCGCTACGCCCCGACTCATCACGATTCTATCGCAGGAGCCAACCCACTCCCGCTTCCATCACCGATGCAGACTGGATCCGAGCATCCCGTGCAGGAAGTGTGCCGTGAGCCAACTGAACAGCAGCAGCGGCAGAATCGTCAGGACCAGCAGCACCGCGCACAGACCCGCGAAGAAAATCCAACTGCGCCGAGTCTGGGTCTGCGGCTCCTCCAGGCTTCCCGTCAGCAAAGCATAGTTCCGCCGGTTTGCCTTCCACGCAATGTCAAACATATCGCCCAGCACTGGCACCAGCCCCACAACTACTTCGATCCCGACATTCGCAACCATCCGCCCCAGCACCACTTTGGGCACGCCTCGCGCCCACGCCGCCAGGATGATGACGCTCGACGCCGCCCCTTGCACCAGATCCCCCACACCCGGAACCAGCGCAATAATCCCGTCCAGGCCGAAGCGAATCGACGTCCCAGGAATCCGGATGAAGTCGTCAAGCAGATGGCTCAGCATATCCAGGTGCTCGTCGTCGAACGCCTTTCCGCCCCGCTTCAGTCTCGGCGATAGAATCTCCGGCTCCCTCGTCGCGTTCATGAGCGCACCTCGGCGGTCCGTAGCACTCCCCGCTTGTATCTCTGATGCTATAATCAGCCCATTGTGGCGGCTATAGTTCAGTGGCAGAACGCCGCTCTGTGGCAGCGGATGTCGTGGGTTCGAAACCCACTAGCCGCCCCAAAACACACCTCCGAAATCCCTCTCTGAGTGCCCCGCGCAGCCAAGCCCGCCGCTCCTCCCAATGCTTCGGCACAGCTTCTACGGCCAGCGCCCTCTCCTCAAGGTCCCGTAGTTCCGCGCCTCTTCGCCGGCACCTCTGGTTGGGCCTACCCGACCTGGAAGCCCGGCTTCTACCCGAAGGAAGTCTCTCAGAAAAATTTCCTGGGTTTCTACGCCTCCCAGCTCACCTCCGTAGAAGTGAACTACACCTTCCGCGCCCTCCCCACGGCAAAGATGCTCGAAGCCTGGCTTGCCGCCACACCGGAGAACTTCCGCTTCAGCTTCAAGGCCCCCCAGCGCATCACGCACTTCAGCCGCCTCCGCGACTGCGCCGCACAGGTTCAGCAGTTCGTCTCCGCGCTTGAACCGGTCCGGCAAGCCGGCAAGCTCGGCCTCCTCCTCTTCCAACTTCCGCCCAACTTCAAGGCCGACCCCGACCGCCTCTCCGAGCTTCTCCGCACGCCCGCTCTCACCGCCCCCGATCCCCCTCCGATTGCCTTCGAGTTTCGCCATGACTCCTGGTTCGCGGGCGAAATTTACGACCTTCTTCGCTGGGCGAACGCCGCCCTCTGCGTCGCTGAAAGTGACGACCTCGCAACCCCGGAGGTCCACCCCGCGAGCACTCACGTGTGCTTCCGGCTCCGTCGCAACGGTGGCTACTCCCCGGCCGAGCTCAAGGCGTTCGCGCAGCGCCTCGTCTCCCTCGCCAGTGATCGCGACGTATACGTCTACTTCAAACACGAGGACGAGCCCACCGGCGCACTCAACGCGCAAGCCTTCCTCGCCGACACCCTCGCAGCCTCGATAAATTCGAACGCGCACGAGCCCGAGTCGAGCAACCGTTGATGCCGACGACGACCTCGGCGCCTTGGTCCTCAACCATCCACGCTGAAGTCTTCCACCCCCGCCGCTTCCTATCGAACGGCCATCTCCAGACCATCGCCGGCAACTTCCTCCCCCGCCCCAACCACCTCGCCCCGCCCGAGTCTGTGTTTGTCGAAGTCTCTCCCGGCACACAAGACCAGATCGCTTCGCAGGTCCTGTGCCACTGTCACTGGCAGCCATCTGTACGTCGCTCCACCGCGCCCACGGCCATCATCCTGCACGGCCTCGAAGGATCATCCAACTCGCAGTACGTCCTCGGCAACGCCAACAAGCTCTGGCACTCCGGCTTCAATGCCATTTGCATGAATATGCGCAACTGCGGCGGCACCGAGCGCGAAAGCCCCACCCTCTACCACTCCGGCCTCTCAGGAGACGTGCTCTCTGTCCTTCGCTTCTTCGCCGAGCGCGATGGGCTCACCTCCCTCGCGCTCGTCGGCTACTCCATGGGCGGCAATCTCGCGCTCAAGCTCGCCGGCGATCTAGGTCCGAATCCGCCTCCCCAGCTTCGCTCCGTCGTCGGGGTCTCGCCCGCCATGGACCTCGGCCCCTCCGCCGATGCCCTCCACGAGCCCGCCAACCGGATCTACGAACGCCGTTTTCTTCGCGCCCTGCTCAAGCGCTTCCGTCGCAAAGCCGCCCTCTTCCCTCGCACCTACGACCCCGTCCGCGCCAACGACATCCGCTCCCTGCGCGACTTCGACCACCGCATCACGGCCTTCTACTCCGGCTTCGCAGGCGCCGACGATTACTACTTCCGCGCCGCCGCAGCCCGCGTCCTCGATCGCATCACCGTCCCCACCCTGATTCTTCACGCTCTCGACGATCCCTTCGTCCGCCTCGCCCCCGAGACCCGCACAAAGATCCTCGCCAACCCGCATATCAGCTTCATCGAGCCCCCGCACGGCGGCCACTGCGCCTTCCTCGCCCGCCCCGATCCGGCCAGCGGCTACGACGGATACTGGGCCGAACACAGCGCACTTCGCTTCATCGAAGCGAATAAGTAACCATGACACGCACAATAGCTCGCCACGCGCAAAGCCCGCCCGCTTGCTGGATCCGTGATTCGCAATGAGCCGGCAAACCTCAACCGCTAAGATAGACCCATGCTCTTCGACTGGTCCGCCGAGTGCGCCGCAGACGATCCCGTGCTTGTGGTCCCCTGGTCTACCCCGGTTAACCCGTCGCTTCCACCTGGCTCCTCGAGCGCGTCAGCCCCGCCCGGTCCGGCCTCCCACTTCATCGACCTCCGTGAAGACTCCTACGCAGCCGAGGAGATCCCCGAAGCCGAACTCCACCCCCCGCTCCTTCACGCCCTTCGCGCCCTCAACGCGCCACGGTCTCCGCTGTTCACCGCTAAATGCGACGCTTGGATCATCGACGCGGCCGACGATCTATCCTCACTGCGTCTCGAACTCGATCTCACTCCCGAGGACACCCGCACCGGCTTCGGGAGCTACATCGATCTACTCTGGCGCGACCGCACCATCTTCGCCTCGTTTCACCAGTACGAGCACCTCGCTCATAGGCTCGCCCGCCGAGCCGCATCCATCGACCATCCCTTCGCTCTTCTCGACTGCGTCATCCGCCCCGCCCTGCTCGACCTCGCCGGCCCCCAGGAAGGCTTCGCCCTCACCTTCTACGTCAAAGCCCTCGGCCCCGACGCGCAGACCGCCCTCGACAACTGGGGCGCCGCCCTTGAAAGCGCCGTTTCCCTCCTCCGCAGTAAAGACCTCACCCCAAACACCTGATCCTCCCCCTCCCGCAAACGCACCCGCTACAATCAGTCAGGCGCACCCACAGGGCGGGCGAGTAGCTCAATTGGATAGAGCATCAGCCTTCTAAGCTGACGGTTGCAGGTTCGATCCCTGCCTCGCTCACCACCACCCAGACGCTCTCAGATTCACGCTCTGCGGAACACACTCTCTCTCTACAAAGCGCTCCTTCCTAGTCTGCAGCGCTCGCTCCCTTTGGTTTGTCGTTCTGAGCGCAGCGAAGAACCCGCTTATCCCCCCGCACCGCTAAACCCGCCTTGAACCCGCCCTTCTTTGTAGCGGCGATCGTGATGTGAATTTTGCTTCAGGTGATTGCGTGAGCAGGGCGGATAGACCTTCCACATCAAGTATAAAACTCGCCCGCTCTTCCGCCGCGACCTTGGCCCACCTCCGCATTCGCCTCTCCCAACCCGATTACAAAGCGCCCAGCGTCAACTTCGCAATCGTCGCCAGCTGCATAAACGACGTCCCCTCATAGATCTTGCCGATCTTCGCATCCCGATACAGCTTCTCCACCGGATAGTCCTTCACAAATCCCGACCCGCCAAACACCTCCACCGCCAGGCTCGCAACCTTCTCCGCCACCTGCGACGCCATGTACTTGCACATCGCCGCCTCCTTCAGAAACTCCTCGCCCGAGTCCTTCAACCGCGCCGCGTTATAGACCATCAGCCGAGCCGCCTCCACATCCAGCGCCATCTCGGCCAACTGAAACTGCATCGCCTGGAACTCCGCCAGCGGCTTCCCAAACTGCTTCCGCTCCTTCGCCCACCGCGCCGCGTGTCCCCACGCTCCCTCCGCCAGCCCGAGCATCTGCGCGCCAATCCCGATACGCCCCTCGTTCAGCGTCTCAATCGCGATCTTGTACCCCTTGCCCACCTCTCCCAAAACATCCGCCCCCGGCACCACGCAGTCGCGAAACACCAGCTCGCACGTGCTCGACGCCCGTATCCCCAGCTTGTCCTCCTTCTTCCCCAGCGTGAAACCTTCCGCCCCCTTCGGCACCAGGAACGCCGTGATCCCCTTGTACCCGGCCGCCGTATCCACCGTCGCGAACACCAGAAACAGCCCCGCCTCCTTCGCGTTCGTAATCCACAACTTCCCCCCGTTCAGCACCCAGTCATCGCCCCTCCGGGTCGCCCGCGTCTCGAGCGCAAACGCATCCGAGCCCGACGCCGCCTCGCTCAACGCATATGCTCCGATTGTGTCCGTCGCCAGCCTCGGCAGCCACTGCCGCCGCTGCGCCTCGCTCCCCCACCGGATCAGCGCATTCATGCACAACGTGTTCTGCACGTCCACCATCACGCTCACCGAAGGGTCCACCGCCGCCAGCTCCTCGACCGCTAGAATCGCCTCGAAGAACGTCCCCCCCGCACCCCCATACTGCTCCGGCACCTCGATCCCCATCAGCCCCAACCCGAACATCTCGCGCACCAGCCCCGCATCCATCTGCTGCGCCTCATCCATCCCCCGCACCAGCGGAGCAATCCGATCCCTGGCGAACTGCCGCACCGTCTCCCGAAACATCCGCTCATCCTCGCCCAGCTTAGTCAAAGCACTCGGCCGAATATCCTCCTGTACCTGCACCGCCATCCAGAATCCCTCCCGAAAAGGACGAGTCTAGCACCCGCACCCCTCGACTGAATACCCATTCACAGGTTCGCCATCTACATGCCCCGGCCCGTCCTTGAACGCCATCTCGGCAAGTCTCCGAAATCAGCTTGCTTTGCTCTTCGGCTCGGGCCATAACCAGGCAGACGCGTCCCACACTCCCAAGCCGCACCTCCGACACCTTCTGGCAGATCGGTTTAAGCTCAGCGACTTCGACAGCGCAAGTCTGGGCAAACTGGCGCTCGCCTACCAGGGCGAGATCGATCCACTCCATCAACAGACCCTGACGGTGATCCGGCAATTACATGCTCGCTTCCCGCTAGGAATCATTCCGAAGGGAGCGGATGCGAGTCCTCCACCTAAGCTTATGACCCTGCAGCAGCAGGAGGATGCCACGACCCTCCGCTTCCGCGACCTGCTCCGCAGCAGCATGCATCAAGACGACTTCCAAAAGCTCGATGCGAAGATTCGCATTACCTTCGGCAGCTCCGCCTCAACCAAGTGAATCGTTCGAATTTGCAAGTGTTTCGGAGGTACCTCGTGAACCATCTGTGCCCTGCTGCCGTCAATTTCGTTGCCTGTCTATTTTATGGTCGAAGCGCGTTGGCCCAAAACATTGTTGGGAGCACATTGGTCAACATCGACCAGAACTCGGGCGCGGGAACAGCCACTTGCGAAACCGATCTCGATGCAGAGGCTCAGGCCTACTACGAGGCGATCGTCAACTGCTCAGTGGTGGATCCCAATGGCAATGCAGTTGCAGTGGGGCAATACGTCGATCACAACAATCAACAAGGCTTCCCGCAGGTGGTGCTCACATTTACCGGGGTAACCGGCACAACATATACAGCCACCGGTGTGCATGGGGGGAGATGTACCTTGGGGATTACTCGATACCGGCGCCTGGGCAACCCGCCCAGTTCTCCTACTCCGATTTTTATAACTTTGGCTACTTCGAAGGTTCAAACAGTTATTATCGGTCGTCCTTCGATTGGGTTGGTCCCGGTCCGGAAAGGCAGACCCGAAAGAGCAGCGTTCAGACTGGCAACACCATCGATCGAGGCACTGTTCAGATACCAGATCACCTGTCTGTAGTGTCGGATACTACGACGACTTACCAATGCGATGTTGGAACCAGGAAAGAGCGGAAAATCAACTACATCATTTTAGATTCAAAGCAAAATTTCATTACCCGGCCGGTTAGCGTCCAAGAAACTATTTATTCACCTACTAGCAGCTGTACCGATACACCTATCTATACGACTTTCGACTGTATGCCAACGCCCAGTGGTAACGGAAATTTTACAGACATATTATCGGCTGGATGTCCGAAAACGACCCAGCTCGCGCAAAGTTGCGGTGTAACCATTCCTGATCAGAAATGGGAGTGGTGTAGCACAGCAGCCTTGCCCAGGTCGATTGGAAACATCGGACAGATTCTCCTTTATAACAGCTTTATTAGTTTAGGTGGGAACTCCTCCCAATTTGATATCGGAACAACCTTTCCAAAATAGACCGGGTGCTCTAATGACTGACCACATTGTGAATTTCATCTGCCTCATGATCTTCGGAGCCATGCAACTGCCGTCCGACCTGCCAAACCGTGGGCGTGCGACAGTTGTAGGTCATGTCTTTTACAGTGATGGGTCCCCTGTCAACGCAGCGGAGGTGGCAATTCACTTCTTTGGCCCCCAGGCTGCGCTGGCTCATCTCGCCCGAACGGACGAGAAAGGTTTTTCCTCCATGGTTGCTCCTCCGCTCGGGCTCCACAGCAATGTAAGTACCGGCTATACCTCTCTTTAAAAGAGACCAGAAGTTTTCGATCCCGTTGGTGTGAACCTGACCACGAACGTATTCGTTGATGTGGTTGATCGTGTCATGCGTGTAGCGATGCCGCATGGTGTCATAACCAACATGGTTGTCGGTGTAGACCGTCAATCCAAACTTTACGTACTTTTGGACCATCGCCGTCATGGTGTCACGCTTGGCGGCTGGAATGACTTCGGCCCGTACATGGCCCTTCTCGCGGTCCAAGGCACCCATGACGATGGTTTTGTTGAGGTTCGTCCCTGCGATGTCTTTCTTTGCGGAGAGATGCTTGTTCTTTAGCTTCCCGCCGATGTAGGACTCGTCTACCTCAACAGCGGTGTCATCCCGCCCAGCTTGCGTCCATCGCGGGGCTTCATTGCCTCCCCGATGCGGTGCATCATGTGCCATGCGCTCTTCTGGGTTATCCCGATGGCGCGGGAGATTTCGTAAGAACTCACCCCGTTACGGCAGTTCGCCAGCATCCACATGGCAACCATCCACTTATCCAGTCCGAGGGGAGAGTCCTGAAAGATCGTTCCACGCTTGACAGAAAACTGCTTTTTGCAGGAACGGCAATTCCACCGCTTCTGCGAAGCCATCCACTTGGTATTCTCGGAACCGCACCACGCACAGGCCGGGATACCATGGGGCCAACGCATCTCCGCAACAGCGTCAATGCAGATCTGCTCTTCGCTGAAGTGTTTGATTGCATCCTGAAGTGTGGTGGGGTATGCCATAACTTGAGAATACGGAAGAACTCTTACTTAGTCGAGTATATTATTACCTAGCTATGTGATAGCAGCGGAGAAACTTATGTGACACCCGCCCCCGGGGGGGGGGGTACCTCCCGAACCACGGGATCTTCCGGGCCCGCTCCAGCCTAGCTCGCCACCAGCCGTCCTCGCCTGCTCACGATCGATAGCTTCTCAACCTTCAACGCTTTCCTAACCTGCTCCTTCGCATGCGACGACCAAGGCCCCACCGGATCCAGCCGCACATAAGTTAGCCAGTGCCGCAACGCCCTCCGCCGCTGCCCCTGCCGCTCATACGAGAGCGCGAGGTTGTAGTGCGCGTCCGCATATCCGGGCACCAGCTCCACTGCCCTCTGGTACGACTCCGTCGCCTCCGGCAGCCGCCTCATCTCGTCGAGCACATTGCCCAGATCGAAGAATGCCAGCGCATACTCAGGGTCGGCCTCCGTAGCCCTCCGGTAAAGTCTCTCCGCCAACTCGTAGGACCTCGCGTTGTAGTGAATCGTCCCCAGGTTGATCAGCGCCGGCGCGTGCTGCGGCCGGATGCTCAGGATCACCTCGTACATCACGATCGCCTCCGGCAGCTTTGCCGGATCCTCCTCCATCCGCACCGCCCGCAGAAATTTGTCCTGCACCTCAGCCGTTTGTCTCCCCACCATCTGCCCAGTCGTCCCCATCACGGGCACCCGCAGCTCCGGATCGAGCTCGATCTCAAAATCGAATGCCATCTGCTGCGTCAGCGGATCCACCAACCCGCCTGCGTGCCGGAATCGCAGCCGCGATCCCCTCCCCGCGGCGCTCGCCTCCAACAGAGCATTCCGCAATCCAGAGACCCTCTGCATCGCGTCAAGCGACGCCCGTATGCTCTTCGCCGAGATACGCCTCGCCCGCAGATCGCGCAGCGTCCTTAGCTGGCCCAGATCGCCGAAGCTGTAGAGTTCTCTCGCGGCAATCAGCCCCGCCCGCTCCCAGGCCGCCAGCTGACGCCCATCGAGCTGCAATATCCGGATTGCGTCCTTGCGGCTGTAACGTGTCACGCGTTCGTCCCGGCTGGCACCGAGCGCCATGGCCTCTGCCGGGAGTATGCTGCGGCCTCAACCTGCAATCAAGCCCAAACTACCCTCTATCCAGAGATATCCGTGGATATCCTGTACCAAATCTGGTTCCGAAGTCTAAGGATCCATCCCAGGCGTACCTGGACGCATCCGATTTACCATTGAGTTCAGCAAGTCCCAGGCACTCCCCCCTCCCCGCCGGATCGATCCAGCTCAATAGCCGGACGTAGGCAAACTAACGATCTCAGCAGAGATGTTCCAGCACAACCGAGGCCAGCCTCTTTCAGGAGGAAGTGCGCCCGAACAAAGGACCCCACCATGCGCCATCTCCCCATTGCCTTCGCCGTTCTCCCCGCCTTCGCCGCCCCTGTCGCGGCTCACGCAGACACCTACACATTCTCAATCAGCACCGCTCCATCTTCCATGGGATCGCCTGCAACCTCCTTCGTCGCTAGCGGAACTCTTACCGGGACCCCGACCTCCGTCATGCCGCCCACACTTACACTGACCGGAGTCACCGGCTCCGCCCAGGGCTACGCCTTCACCGGGGTCGTTCCATTGGGACTTCTCAGTGGATTCACCTACGATAACCTCCTGTTCACCGATCCCAACGTCCAACACGTTGACGCGAAGGGTGTCCTCCTCTACTCAACAGTCCGATCGGCACCAGCATCGCCCATGTGTACGACAACGCTGGATATCACGTAGACGTCTTTGATCCAAACGACCCCCGCGATATCACTCCCTTCGCCATCGACACCTTCACCCTGACACCCTCACCCACCACCTCGTCCGTACCTGAGCCCTCAACCCTTGCCCTGCTCGGAACCGGAGCGTTAGCGTGCTTCAGCGTCGCACGTCGAAAGCTCGCCCGCTAAACAAGCTCTTCATACCGCAACGAGAGCCTTTACTGAACTCAGTAAAGGCTCTTTCAGTCGTATACCGAGGATCTACCGACTCGCTCGCCGGGCAAGCGTAACCGAAGTCTTAGTTAGGGTTGTGGAGCCGACGAACGGACTTGAACCGTTGACCTGCTGATTACGAATCAGCTGCTCTACCAACTGAGCTACGTCGGCAATCTCCTCTGTCATTCTAATGGCTCATCCTGCCTCACGCAAAAGACTGCCGATGGCTTATCTTCCGTGTCTTGCCGACCCGCTGCTGAAGTTCGTCAGCCCCACCACCGTCCCCTCGACCAGTGAATTGCCTTCGAAGATCCTTGCAGCCGGCGTTCCGCTGAAGCCAAGTGCCTTTGGAATTGCCCAGGAGGCTGACGCGAAGGGCGCATCGATCTTTCCATGTGTCTCGAACGACAGGACCGGCTTTACTCCAAGTGGATAGTCCGTCAGGAGCGATTGCACCAGAACCAGAGCGCTCGTCCCCAAAGCGGCCAGCGCGGCCGGCCGGTTATTCTTGCGGCAAAGCACCGCCACCCCAAAGAAAAACGCCGCATGCGCGTAGTCGATCACCCCGTGCGCCTTCGGTCCAATCACCTTCGGTAAGCGCCGCTCGATCGCAGGTACAACTATCGAATTCACCAGGGACATACCATTCCTCACTCTCAAGGTTGTCGTTCAGTACAGTCACAGACATGGCAGCACGAGATCTTTCGATGCCATGTGCCCAGGCTTGCTGACGGCAGCGGTGCACTTGGCCTCGCGGTCCATGCCTCACTCTCGTATGAAAGAAACACTTGGCATAAGGCTGTGCGAACCAGCTCTGTCTGCCACGCAAACCCGGCTTCTTCTCGCCATGGAAACTGCGGCCGACCACATTGGCCGCACAGGTAGCGAAGTTCGTCCACCCTTTCGCTGGGATGACTATTCAGGCAAGCAAGATGGCTGCAAGGAGAGCTCGTCCTCATCCTCCCTCTCCCCCACCGCAACACGCGTCGCCATCAGGCACGGCCCGAGAAACATCGCTGCAAACGCCAAAAAGATAACCAGTTCCAACATAGAGCCTCACAGGGAGCCATCGAGCGCTCTCCTCCCATCCTCTATCGGCCATCTTCGGCGAAGCATGAGGGCAAGGAGGCGACCCGGCGTGCTCTCACGCTCGATTACCTCCTAGGCAATTAAACGGAGAAGACCGCCCGGCAACAGGGCGGCCTTCTCGCTAGGGAGAATAGTTCCAATGGAGGCAAAGCCATCAGAACTTTCTGGCGAAATACTAAGTTTGGCAAAATACCCTGTCAAGGCTAAAACAGGCTGCTTGCAACTGCTGCAAATCCCTATACTTACTAACCAGTACCTTAGAGTTAACTGCAAAAGAATGTTCGCCGTTGCTTCGCCTTGCAAGTACCGGCTGCAGCGGTCAGGGCAGGAGAATGAACGGCTTAGCTGAAGTCATGCACCAGCGGTGGTGCGTCCACTCACACTCCTGCCGTTTTCCTCCCGGCTTGGTCATCGCTTCGCCTACCTGATAGATCCAGTCGGAGAAACTCCGGTTCAGTAGCTGCCGGCTTTCCCATCAGAACGCGAATCCAGGCTCGACCAAATCCCAGAAACAAACCCAGCAGAACAGCTGCAAGCCCCAGAACTCCGCTGAAAACAGCGATGCTCACCAGCAGACTCGCCGTCTTCCGAACCTCGGTGTGGAACTCTGGCGGTACCGCCTTATTCCAAGTCACTTCCGTCCGCAGATGGATGCCGTCGATCAGTTCCTTCGCCTCCGCCTGTGTGAACCCGCCGGTCGCCAGCATAACCATCGGCCCTTCACGCCGCAGCTTCGCCGTTCCAGCCCGCTCGCCCGCTGCGTTCAGCGCCGCCTCCACCGCCCGTCCACGATCCCCCGCGATCTGCGGAGTCGGGAACAGCAGCAACGTCAGCACTCCTTTTCCGCCGCGCGCCGCATACTCCGCCGTAGCCGCTTCCGTGCTCTTATTGAAACCTAAGATCGCCGCAGGCAGAACACCGCCCATCGCCGCATACCCGGCCGGTCCGACCGCGTACCGAACACTCTCCGGAATCAAGCCTTTAGCGGGCAGGTAAGTTGGCAGCAGTGGCGAGGCTCCTTTAGGCCCGCCGATCTTTGGCATCGTCGCCGCCAACATCTTCAGATCCGCAACCGTCGACGGCCCCGGCGAACTCACATCCGCCAGCACCACCGACGCACCCTCACGAAACAGATATCGTCCGCCCGCGACCGCCTCGTCCTTACCCACCCGCGAGGCCTGCGGGGCGATCTTCATCTCCGGCGACCGCAGATAGGTAAATGCCGCGACCGCCCCCGTGGCGTCGTCGAACTGAAAAGCATTCAGCTTTATAGTCCCGGCCTTCGCGGGCTGGCCATAGCTCCCTCTCGAGCTGCGCGTCAGCCCGTCCTCCTTCAGCACCTCCGCAGTCTTTCCAACCAGAAGTGGCGAGACCTCCGCCTGTTCCTGCGCCGCATCGACCTTAGCCGCCTCCCAAGTCCCGAACTTCACGGGCAGCAGAGGTCCCTGCGGCATCATCAGCTTCACGCTCGCCTGCCCTAGCGCCAGCCCCGCGCTCAATGCCATCGCCACCATGCCCATCCCAGCCGGCCCAGCTGGCCTCCAGGTTCCATTCAGTTTCATGCCCAAAGCCCCATATACGGGGAGACTACCACCGCAGCCTATTCGTGAGCAGAGCGTCTCCGACCAGGCGCTCTCGCTTACCCAGCCCGATCCAGTTTCAAAGTCGGACGTCGCTGCCTCTTACCGTTCGCTCACCCGCTCCGCCACCGTCGCGACCGGCCTTGTCCCGCTCAGTCCTCCAGCGTATCTCGCCACACCCTTGTACAAGCTCTCCGCCACCCGCTCCCTGTACTCCGGATCCCGCAGTTGATTCGCATCCTTCGGGTTCGTGACGAACGAGATCTCCGCCAGAATCGACGGCATGTTCGCCCCGATCAACACCACGAAGGGAGCCTTCTTCACCCCGCGATTCTTCAGCCCCTGGTTCCCCCTTTGCAAACCGCCGTACAGCCCCGCCTCCACATCCGTCGCAAACTCCCGGCTCTCGGCGATCTTCTCCTTCAGCGCAATCTTCTTCACCAGATCGCTCAGCTGATAGATCGACTGGTTGCTGACCGCATTCTCCCGCCCCGCCACCGCCAGCGCATCCGCCTGCTGCGTGAAGTTGAGGTAGTACGTCTCCACCCCGCGCGCACTCGCGTCCACAGAAGAGTTCGCATGGATCGACAGAAACAGATCCGCCTGCCCCTTGTTCGCGATCGCCGTCCGCGTCTCGAGCGGCACAAACGTGTCGTCAGACCGCGTGTAGATCACCTCCGCGCCCAGCCGCTCCTGCAGCAGCTTCCCCAGCCGCAGCGCCACGTCCAGCACCACATCCTTCTCCTCGAGCCCGTCCAAGCCCAGCGTTCCCGAGTCATGCCCGCCATGCCCCGCGTCAATCGCAATCCGCCCGATCTTCAGCCCCAGCGCCCGCACCAGGCTCGTCTGCCCATCCGCAGTTGGAACCGCCGCTCGCGCCGGCACCGCGAGATCACCCACCACGCGAGCATCCGCAGCCGTGACCTTCCCCCGGCCTCGCCCACGCCGAAGTGCTCCGGTCGAAGCGGATGTTGCAGCGGGCGCGTTCACGGCTACACCTGCCCCATCCGGCGACGCGGTGTCGCGATTGCGATCAGCCGGCCTCCCTGGATCTTTGCTCCCGTCCTCCCCAGCAAGGTGTTCCGTGTCCCCAATCCCCTGTTGCCTACCCTTCACCACAGCGGAAATCGGCTCCGACGTCGGCACAGTCGTCGCCTCCACCTTTCCTGGCTGCTCACTCAACCGCGCCACCTCCGTCCCGCTCCCCCCATTCACCGCGCGTGTGTTTGGAACGCCCGCGGCAGACTTGGCCGGAGACTCCATCGTCGCCATCGGTGCTCCCGCTGGCTTCGCGGCGCCGTGAATATCAATGATGAGCCGGTAAGGATTCGGCAGCAGAAACGCCGAGTACTCCGTAACGTCATTCACATCCAGCACCACCCGCGCCATGTTGCCCGAGCTCTGTGCCACCCGGATCTTCTTAAGAAATCCGTCATCCGTTACCGTGAAGCTCTTTCCAACCAGCTCCTGCGCCAGCCGGGCCCCATGCAGGTCAAAGTAGATCCGGTCCGGCCCCGGCACCCGGGCCGCTTCATACTCCACCTCACCCCCTAAATCGATCGCCACCCGCGTATAACTCGGCGTGGACCAGTGCCGAATGCCCGTCACTGTCGCTATCGGCCCCTTTCGCCGCGTCGTCACGTTCGCGACGGATCCATCACCCGCGGGAGCCTGTTCCGCACTTCCCGAACTCGGCCCCTGAACGCCTGCACCCTGCCCGGCTGACTTTGCGCCCATCGCCCTTCCGGCACTACTAACGGGCGGCGGCTCCAGTACGGGGGAGCCCTTCGAACTCCCAGCACCGCCCCGTGCAATCGGTTCCTCGTTCGTTGGACCCGGCTGCTCCCTTGCAGCCGTTCGCTGCTGCCCGAGATCAGCAAGCCCCTGTCCGCCAATCCCGCCCCGTGCCGCATCCAGCGACGCCATCCCCGCTCGGGCCTCTTCCGCCAACGCGCTTCTTGGATACTGCTTCAGCAGCAGACTGTACCTCTCCCGGGCCGCTGCCGCGTCGTGCAGATCGTTTTCCTCGATCTGCCCCTCCGCCAGCAGCGCCCCTACCCGCAGCGAACTCCCCGGGTACTGCGTCCGCAGAAACTCGAACTGCCCTACCGCCGCTTTCAGCACCTTCTGATCCCGCAGCCCGCGCCCCTGCTCGGTCAGCAGCTCCGCCACTGCATTCACTGCCTCCGCCGCATGCATATCCTGCGGAGCCTCGTGGTAGATTGCCCGAAAAGTATCCATCACGCGTGCATATTCCGCCTTTGTCCGGCTCCCCTCCGGCTCCGCTTCAAACGCATCCCGAGCTCGTTCCGCTCGCTCCCACGCCGAAATCTCAAACCCTCGCCGCTGGTTCGAAGCATCCGCCCTGCTTTGAATTGGCATGGACCGCGCCCCGGCTGCCCATCCCGCCGCGCCGCCCGCTAAGAGCCACGCCCCGCACGCACACGCGTGCCACTGTCGCCGCCTTGTCGCAAATGCCATCACAGCCTCAGTTTAAGAGGCAAGCTAGCACCCAAGGGTTGAAAACATCGCCCGTACTCCTCCCGATACCCCCACTCGCAACAAAGCCGCACCCAGCGAGTGCCCGCGTCCGCAGCTCCACACCCAAGATGGGCTGCCGCAATCGCCCTAAAGCATCCCTTCCACCACGCCCGCCACCTTCGCCAGCGCCCCATCGAGCGCCCCCGCATCGCTCCCACCCGCCTCCGCCAGATCCGGCCGCCCACCCCCCTTGCCCCCCACCATCGCCGCCATCTGCGAGACCACCTTGCCCGCCTGCACCCGCGCCGTCAGATCCTTCGTCACTCCCACAATCAGCGAAACCCGTCCCTCCGCGGCGGCTCCCAGCACCACCACGCCCGACCCCAACTTGCCCCGCAGCTCGTCCACCAGATTCCGCATCTGGGATTTATCCAGTGAGTCCACCCTCCGCGCCAGCACCCTCACCCCCTTCACCTCGACCGCCATCGCCGCCGCATCCGCCGTCGCTGCCGACGCGCTCTTCATCCGCATCTGCTCCAGCTCCCGCCGCAGCCGCTTTACCTCCTCCTCTTGCGCTACCAGCCGCGCTCGCAACGCCGCCGCGGGAGCACCTTCGCTCCCACCCGCAAACTGCGTCGCCACCTTTGCCACATCCGCATCCCGCCGGAACGCCTCGAGCGACCCCGCGCCCGTCACCGCCTCCAACCGCCGCACGCCCGACGAGACACTGCCCTCCCCGACCAGCTTGATCAGCCCAATCTCCCCCGTCGCCCCTACATGCGTCCCTCCGCACAGCTCCGTCGAAAACCCATGTGCCCCCCCGATCGTGACCACCCGCACCCGCTCCCCATACTTCTCGCCAAACAACGCCATCGCGCCATACTCGTTCACCGCCACGTCGATCGGCACATCCACCATCGTCTCCACCTTCGCATTCCGCAGCACCTGCGCATTCACCAGGTCCTCCACCTGCTGCAGCTCCTCCTCCGCCACCCCGGCAAAGTGCGAAAAATCAAACCGCAATCTTGCCCGGTCCACCAGCGATCCCGCCTGCTTCACATGCTTCCCCAGAACCTCCCGTAGAGCCGCATGCAGCAGATGCGTCCCCGTATGGTTGCGCATCGTCGCCGACCGCACCTCCCCATCGACCACCGTGTCCACTACATCTCCTACCGCAATCCGCTCCCGCGCCACCACCCGGTGCGCAAACACCCCCTGCACCGGCTTCAGGCACCCACTCACCTCAGCGACCACAGTATTGTGGTCCGCCGAATACATCCACCCCACATCCCCCACCTGCCCCCCCGAGTCCGCATAAAAGCTGGTCGCATCGAGCACCACCTCCCCCGCCTCCCCGGTCTGCAACTCATTCACCCCCACCCCGTCCCGCACCAGCGCCAGCACCCGCGCCCCATCCACCCGCAACGCCGAGTACCCCTCAAACTCTGTCTTTGCCAACTCCCGATACACCGGCGCCGCCGACTTCTGCGACCCACCCTTCCACGAAGCCCGAGCCCGCGCCTGCTCCTCCTCCTTCGCCTTCTCAAAACCTTCCATATCGAACGCGATACCTGCATCCCGAGCCGCATCGACCATGAAGTCCAGCGGCAAACCGTAAGTTTCATAGAGGTTGAAGGCTTCCTTACCCGAATAGACGACCGGCTCGCTCAGAATGTGATTCGTGTCACACTCATCTCCCCAATACTCCCCACGGAACTCTTCGGGATATTTCCTTTGAATGCGCCCGTAAACATCGTTCAAACGAATGACTGCGGCCTCGTGTTCTGCGCTTAAGTCTTCTCCTTGCGATAGACGAGGTAGAGCCTCATCGGCTACTTCGGCAGCCAGCATCTCAGCAAATAACTCTCGCCGTTCCACCAGCGCTCCAAGTTGCTCCTCTAGACGAGAGAGAGCTGAAGAGATCACCCGAGCAAACTGCTCCTCCTCCGCCAACACCGTCCGGCTCACTCGCTCCGAGTGCTCCACCAGCTCCGGATAAGCCACCTTCATCTCATCCCGAACCGCCCGCACCATCTCAAACAGGAACGGCTTCTCCTGCCCCAGCAGCCGCCCATGCCGAATCCCCCGCCGCATGATCTTCCGCAGCACATATCCCCGCCCCTCATTCGCCGGCACCACCCCGTCTGAAATGAGGAAGGTAGCCGCCCGCGCATGATCGGCAATAATCCTCAGCGACGCCGTCTCCTTCTCCCCAGCACTCGCCAGCTTCTCCGGTGACCATCCCGTCAGCTCCGCCGCACGCTCAATCAACGGCACAAACAGATCCGTCTCAAAGTTCGAAAGCTTCCCCTGTAACACCGCCGCAATCCGCTCCAGCCCCATCCCCGTATCGATCGAAGGCTTCGGCAGCGGCGTCAGCGTTCCATCGCCTCCGCGGTCGAATTGCATGAACACCAGATTCCAGACCTCCACATACCTCTGCTCATCCTCCGGAAATGGCAGATCCACACCCGTCGTCTCCGCCGCTTCAATCCCCAGGTCATAGAAGATCTCCGAGCAAGGCCCGCAAGGCCCCGTGTCCCCCATCGCCCAGAAGTTATCCTTCCCCGGCATCGCAAAGATGCGCTCCTTGGGCACGCCCGCCTCGACCCAGTACCCCGCCGCCTCACTATCCCGAGGAACATTCCCTTCACCCTCGAAAATCGTCACATACAGCTTCGCCGGATCGATCCCGAACCACTGCGGGCTCGTCAGCAGCTCCCACGCATAAGCAATCGCGTCCTTCTTGAAGTAGTCCCCAAACGAAAAATTCCCCAGCATCTCGAAGAACGTATGGTGCCGCCGCGTGAAGCCCACGTTCTCAAGGTCGTTATGCTTGCCCCCCGCCCGCACACACTTCTGGCTGGTCGCCGCCCGCGAGTAGGCCCTCTGCTCCTGCCCCAGGAACACATCCTTGAACTGATTCATCCCCGCATTCGTAAACAGCAGCGTCGGATCGTTCGCCGGAACCAGCGAAGACGAGTGCACCCGCCGATGCCCCTTACCCTCGAAAAACCGCAGAAAATCTTCGCGAATCTGACTCCCAGACCTGTATTCCATAGACCCAAAGTCTACCAGCAGGGTTCGAATGCACTACGTAGTACAATTTGCCCAGGAGTTTCGCCCATGCGTCAGGTCTCTCTTAGGGAAGCCAATCAGAACTTTTCGAGCTGCATCGCCGAGGTCGAAGCCGGTGAACGCCTCGTCCTCCTCCGCCGCGGCAAACCCGTCGCCGAGATCATTCCCTACTCCGCCAAAAAACGCCTCGACCCCAAACGTGAAGCCGCTATGCGCAAGCTGATGAAGCTCCTTGGAGAAGGTCTTCCCCTAGGTGGTACCCCTCCTACGCGCGACGAGATGCATGAACGCTAAAGGCCGGTCCACGCTTGACACCAACATCCTGTTCTATGCCTCTGACAACACCGTCCCACACAAACGCGATCGCGCTCAACTCCTCATCCGAGCGGTCGCGGCGCAAGACTCCATCCTCACACTCCAGTCGCTCGCCGAGCTCTTCAATGCTTTTGGGAAACGGCGTGTGCTCTCCCATACCGCCGCAGAAGAAATTGTCCTCACCTACCGCGAGATCTTCACGGTAGTGAGTGCAGCGGAAACCGATCTCGCCGACGCCATCCTCGCTCAGCAGGAACACAACCTGCCCTTCTGGGACGCCATGCTCTGGGCCACCGCCCGCCGCGCCGGATGCAGCCTCTTCTTCACCGAGGATTTCCAGGACGGCCGCACCCTCGGCGGCGTCACCTTCCGCAATCCCTTCAACCTGTCGCAAACGCAGCTCGACGAACTCCTCGATTGATCATAGGCCCACCTCAAAACCACGTTCCCCGCCGATACCGCACATACTCCTCCCCAAACCTCTCCTCGAGCACCCGCGCCTCGTTCCGCGCACGAGCCCTCTGCATCGGCACCACGATCGTCAGGATGAACAAGGGCCACCAACTCTCCAGCAGCAGCGCAAATCCGCAGAACAGCACAATGCCGCAGAGATAGATCGGATTGCGCACGCGGGAGTACAGCCCCGTCGTCACCAGCCGTGTCGCCTTCGCCCTTACCGAGAACGAGTTCCCCAGCTGAACCCGCGCCAAAATCAGCAGCGACATCGACAGCACGACAACCACCCCGCCCACCGCCTTCACCGGCGTCCACGCAATATGCGGAAACCACAGCGCCAGCGATAGCAGTTCCAGTACGATCAGACCCGTCGTTCCACGATTGAGCAAGTGCAGCACCTCAGGCTTGCAGCATATCCCTTGATGACCTTAGGTTTGCCCCGCGAAGATCCGGCCCCAAACCCACATCGAGCCCTCAAACCCCGGGAGCCCACGTCCATCCCTCAACCCCGAACTTCGGATCCTTCGGCCGCGGCAGCCCCGCGAACTCCCCCCTCCGCTCCACCATCACCATCGCGCTCACCAGCGCGTCAAACGCATCCTCACTCCCCCGCGCCCGCTCCATCACCGCCCGCGACAGCCCCGCATACGCCCGATCCGACCTCCGCTTTTCGAGCAGGTACCGCGCCCGCGCCCCCGGGTTCGACTTGTGCACCGCCCCCGTATTCAGCCGCGAATACATCTCGACCACCAGCGGCTGTGTACCCGCTCCCGCAAGCCGCGGATCGTCAAACGGCCACACCCGAAACCCCGCCTCACGCAGCCGCAGCAGCACCGGCATTCCTCGCAGCGAAGCTGTCCCCACACTCCCCGACCCGCCAATCTGAAACACACTCTTTGGCGTGATCCCCTTCACCCGCGCCACCCGCTCCTCTTCCGGTATGTGCGCGATCAGCTTGCAGTCAATGTCCGTCGCCCGCATCATTCGATGCAGGTTCTCTCCCGAAAACTCGGCTGGCCGCTTGTGCGGCTTGCCCCAGAACCTTTGGTCCCCATGCCCCCGCTCCAGCCATCGCTCCCCATGCTCCCGCGTCACCACCTCCCAGAACTCCGGCCCCGACTTACATCCGTGTTCGCCTCGTACAAACCATTCGGGAAAGCTGAAACAGAAATCAAAGCCCACCACCATCCCCGGCGTCTCCCGAGCCATCCCGATCAGCCACTCCGCCACCTCCGCCCGCGTCCGCCCACCCTCCATCCGCACCGAGCCCTCACCCCCTCGCGCCCGCACCCGCTCCGCAGCTCGCCCTTGCATCGAACCCACCGCCGTCCACACACCCGCCCAGATATGCCGCCGCTGCCCCGCTGCATCCACCCGTCCCGACCAGTCGATGGCCACCACCCGCTCCACACCGTCACGCTTCGTCATAAGCTCTAGGACGCTCAACCCCCGCCCACCGCCTTCCCGCGCGTCGGAAACGTGCTTCGCACCAGATCAGCAAACGCCACCACCACCGCCTGGCTCTCGCCCGTCCGATAGGCCACCTCGACCTGGCCAGCTCCCTCGGCACCGGCCCCCTCACCTCGGCAGCAACAGCAAGCTTTCTGCCGCAATGCATCTTTTCAATCGATCGGCCTGGCCATCTCCCCGCAAGACCAGCGCCCGCCTTCCCTCCACACCCAGCGCCGGTTTTGGAGGTGTCCCTTGAGCACCAGCTTCTAAATGACGTGCTCCGAGCTTTCGTGCATTCACGAATATTTGTTCTAGAAGTCGGCAAAAAGAGCGTTATTCTTTAAATGTCCTTGTCAGGGCCGTTTGGAGGTGTATCTTTCGTGGCAGAGGTTCGAGTTCAAGAAGGCGAACCCCTTGAAAATGCCCTGCGCCGATTCAAACGCAAAGTGCAGACAGAAGACATTATCAAGGAAGTCAAACGTCACTCTTTTTATCTGAAACCAGGTGAGAAGAAGCGTGTGAAAGAAGCGCTTGCTCGCAAGCGTAATCGTAAGAAGGTCCGTAAAGAGCAGGATTAAGTCGGCTCCGTCCCTCGGCAGGCCGTCTCTGGAGCTGTGGTTCAAGAGACGGTCGCCATCACAGCTATCGCATGACCTCCCCACATGCATGGCACCGGCTACAGCACGATCGCTGACCGGCAAACCTGAATTCCCTCCCCAAAAAGTAAGGCCCGGGCCCTAGTACTTTTCCGCGAACGCGAATGGGAGAAGTGGCATGGAATTCATAGACCGTCTTTTAACCTGCAGTGATTGCGGTGGGGAGTTCATTTTCACCGCTGGGGAGCAGCTGTTTTTCTTCGACAAGCTGTTCAAAAACGACCCAAAACGTTGTAAACCGTGTAAGTCGCGCCGGTCTGGCATCGGTGCGCGCGTGGGTATGGGGCCGGCAGCTGCCGGAATCTCTCGAACCGAAACCCGGACCAGCTGTTCCGCCTGCGGCATCGAAACGACAGTACCGTTTAAACCGACTCAGGGCCGCCCTGTCCTCTGCCGTCAATGTTTCCAAACACAGCGACCCGCGACCAGTTCTGGGCAGGTGACAGAACAGGCGTCGACCGCCGCGATTTGCCAGCTCCAACCCTAACCGGGGAGGCGCGTCAACGCATACCGGTCGTTTCCGACCTGCCTGCACCCTCCGCCGGCTTGCTGGCTTCAACACCACAGGCTTAGGTCGACGCATCGGGTCCAGGCACCGTTACGTCTTTACCAGGCCATGCATCTCTCACTTAGACGGATGATCTGCGCCTCACGCTGGCGGCATCCAGCCTATCTGCGGTGCGACGCTGGGCCGTAGTCTAAAGGCATGCTTGCACCTCGTGTAGCCTTCTTTCCCGACTCCTTTCACGAGGTCAACGGCGTCGCTCATACGAGCCGCAACTTCACGGAGTACGCTCGACGCCGCGGATTTCCCTTCCTCTGCGTTCGCGCTGGAGACGATCCGCCGACGCAGACCAGAGACATCTCTACCCTGGATTTACCTCGTAGCAGGATTGCGGTCCGCCTTGAAAAGGACCTTCAGTTTGATCCTCTATTCTTCCGGCACGCATCACTGATTGAGCAGGTACTCAAGGATTTCCGTCCTGATCTGATCCACATCACCGGCCCGAGCGAACTCGGTATCTTCGGCGCATACTTCGCCTGGCGTCTGGGCCTGCCGCTTGCTGCCTCCTGGCATACAAACGTGCACGAATACGCCAGCCGAAGAATCAATTGGATCACGCGGCGCCTTCCCTCACGCTTTGCCACTCGCTTCGAGGTGACGGTACAGGGAGGTTCTCTCCTAGCTGTGACCCGCTTCTATCGCCTCGCGCGCTTGCTGTATGCGCCGAATCATGAGCTGTGCATGCTGCTTCAGGCCAGGACCGGCCGCCCCTGCCACCTTATGGAGCGCGGGGTCGATACACAGGTCTTCTCTCCCGCCAAGCGAACGCGCGCAGGTTCTAACGGTGCCTTTGTCGTCGGCTATGTAGGCCGGCTCTCTGTTGAAAAAAATGTTTCTCTTCTGCCTCGCATTGAGCAGCGCCTGTTCGACCGAGGAATAACCGGCGTTCAGTTTCTGATTGTCGGACACGGAAGCGAAGAGGAGGAGCTCCGAGCCCAACTACGATCCGTGGAGTTCGCGGGTGTACTTCGAGGTGAGGATCTCGCACGCGCCTACGCCGACATGGATCTGCTCGTGTTTCCTTCGCACACAGACACATTCGGCAATGTAGTCCTGGAAGCTCTTTCGAGCGGCGTCCCCGCCATAGTGACACCGCATGGCGGTCCCAGGCACATCGTCCAGCACGGCGGGACCGGGTTCATTGCGCCCTCCAATGACGATCCCCTGGTGCCGGAGGACGAAGCCTTTGCTGAAGCGATCGCAACTCTGATTCGCAATCCCGAGTTGCGCCTCCGCATGGCTTCCGCAGCGCGCGCGCATGCTCTCGGCTGCAGCTGGGACGCTGTCTTCGAAAAGGTGTACCGCGGTTATCAGGAGCTTGGTTCGTAACTTCTGCCCGGTGCGATCCACTATGGGCGGGGTATACCGTGCCCGGGACGTTATCGGCTGAGTTCACCGGCATAGACGCCGAAAGCTGGAAGAACAATCTCTCGAAGCGGCATTGCACCCATGCCATTGTCGGATCTTGCGATCGTCCTCAGAAAGGATCCGCGGAGCCTGAGTCTCTGGAGATCGTTCACGAGCGACAAGCGCTTCGGTTTGTCGCTCACGTTGCAGATCACGACAAGAGGCACGCCCCCATGCGTCTGCCGCACCCACACTAGAACACCTTCGGCATCATGGTCGAGCAGTATTTCCTCACCCGATCGCATAGCGGTATTGCCACGGTGAAGACCGCTCCACTGCCGATACCAACTGAAGAGGGAGCTCGGCGCAGAGCTGCTATTGGCATGGGCGAGATCGAGATCATCCGCACGCAGAAGAGCAGCTCCTCCGGACCCCAGCAGCACTGCCGCTAGAACTCGAGAGGACGCAATCTCGCTGCTTGATCCCTCCAAACTCAGCAGCGGAATCGGAGCTCGGCCGTTCCCCATCGCTCCTGCGCGCTCCATCGTGTTGCGCATCGCAGCGGCGCCTTTCAGAAACGGGGGAAGCGTGAGTAGCCCGAGATTCGGCTGGTCCCCTCTCACAGCTTCTCGCTTCACATCCTCCGGGCCCCGATCAACCGCGTAGTGGGGCGGCCCATCGTGCCCGGTACGGGCTGCTTCAGCATCTTGGCCCTTCGCTGCGATCAGCACACGCTCGCCGACATAACCACGTAGCACGCCCCGAACGGCTCGCAAATCTGCTGGATCATCTTCCCTCAGCGCAAGCCCGCTTACTCCACGGTTCAGCCAGAAGCGCTCATCATCCGTCAGGTCTGCTCCATGGGCACCTGGGCGAAGCTCCACGAGCACACGCACCCCATGCCGGACTGCATCGCTCACGAGCGCATCGAACTGCTCCAGAGTGCCGTACCGCTCATCAATCTGGACGACGCCATCCGATAGATTGTTACCCTTGATTTGCTTGGACCGGGTCTCAGATTCGAGATCTCGCAGCAGTACCGCATCAACGCCCAGGGTCTGCAGATCCTCAAGACGCGATCTAAGCCGGTGCAGAGCGGACCCACCTTCGGCTGGATCCCCGGAATCGAGACTATCGGGCTTTACCTCGCACACAACCGCGTGCGCCCACCAACGTTCGACCGTCATGCCCGAACCCGCCCATCCCGGACGCGCAAGCGTCTGCGTCGGCGCTCCTCCGGGCAGCAGAAACGTCGCCAGCAGGACACAGCCGTGTAGCACTCTGCTGCAGAGAGGCGAGGGCAGGAACCGCGTCGGGAGCGTCCTTCTACACAAGCGCTGCATCTTCTCTGAACACCTCCTCTCGCCGAAGATGATCCTACGCGAATCGGATTTATACTGAGATCGTTCGGGCGACATCCGCTGACACCGTAGCGAAGTCGCACTGGAGGAAGCATGAGCCTTACACAGCTCCGCGACTCGGGCACCGTTCCACCTGCGCCGAAGATTACGACCCATACTCTTCTCGATCGCAAGTCAGCGCGCGAGCCAATCACAGCGCTCACCGCCTATGACTACCCCACAGCACGTCTGGTCGACGAGGCCGGAATCGACATGATCCTGGTCGGTGATTCGCTCGGTATGACGGTGCTTGGTTATGCCGATACCCTCCCCGTCACAGTGGAAGAAATGCTGCACCATACCCGTGCCGTCCGGCGCGCTGTGCGCCGCTCGCTCCTTGTCGTCGATATGCCGTACGGGAGCTACCATGTCTCCGAAGAGGGCGCCATGGTTCACGCGATACGTTTCATGAAGGAGGGTGGCGCCGAAGCGGTGAAGATCGAGGGCGGAGCCAATCGCGCGTCCCTCATCGATCGCCTCACGCGCGCCGAAATTCCGGTCGTCGGCCACATAGGTCTAACGCCGCAATCGCTGCACCGCATGGGCGGGTATCGCGTGCAAGGAAAGTCGTTCGCGGCGCTGGAAATGCTCCGCGCGGATGCCCTGGCGATCCAGGCTGCCGGAGCCGTTGCCCTCGTGCTCGAGGGCATTCCGCGCGAGGTTGCCGCCCTGATCACGCAGGAGCTCTCGATTCCCACCATCGGCATTGGTGCCGGCCCCGACTGCGACGGACAGATCCTCGTCTTTCATGATCTCTTCAACCTCACCTTCTCACCAAGCGCGAAGTTTGTCCGGCTTTACGGCGATGCCGCTGAACTCTTCCGCCGAGGCATCACGAGCTATCGCGACGACGTGACCGGGCATGCCTTTCCCAACGATTCGGAGAGCTACCACCTCCCATCGACTGTGCGCGAGGAAATGCGATCCGCGGACCGGCTTCACACCTATGAAGCGTGACCAGATTGAAGATCGCTTCGACAATCTCATCTGTGCGAGGGCTATGCACCGATCTGCGGCAGACAAGGGTCCCCTCGAAAACGTTGGGCCTCGTTCCAACAATGGGAGCGCTCCATGAGGGGCATTTAGCGCTCATCCGCGCAAGCAAACAACAATGTGACCTCACCGCCGTTTCGATCTTCGTGAATCCGACCCAGTTCGGCCCCGCAGAGGATCTGGCGCTGTACCCACGTCCCTTTGACGCGGACTGCCGGCTGCTTGAAACGGAGGGTGTCGACCTGCTCTTTGCCCCAGGTGCAACAGAGATGTACCCCGCTGGTGGGCTCAGAACATTCGTGGAGGTGGCTGAGGTCGGAGACCGCCTGGATGGCCGATCTAGGCCCGGTCACTTTCGTGGCGTGGCAACAGTCGTTGCGAAGCTGTTTCACATCTTGGCTCCTGACGTTGCTTTCTTTGGGCAGAAGGATGCAGCACAGGTCGCCGTGCTTCGCGCGATGGTGCGCGACCTGAACTTCCCAGTGGAAATCGCAGTTTGTCCCACGGTGAGAGAGAACGACGGCCTGGCCCTTAGCTCGCGAAATCGCTTTCTCAATCCATCCGAGCGCATCGAGGCTCTCGCTCTCTCCCAGAGCCTGCGTCACGTGAGTGCAGCCGTCAAGGCCGGCGTCTCGGACGCCAATCTTCTGCGGGCGGCTCTGTACCAATACCTCTCTGAGTCACTAGGAGTTTGCATCGACTATGCCGAGATCGTCGATCCAGAGACCCTCCATCCTGTAGCCGACGTAGCGAACGGCGCTCTTGTCGCCGTAGCCGCATGGATCGGAACTACGCGCCTGATCGACAACATCCTTCTGCCCGCGGTTTCCGTCGTATCCAAGGAGACGCCATGAGAGTTTTGTTGGGAGTCTGCGGAGGCGTCGCCGCGTACAAGGCCGCGGAGTTGGTGCGGGCCCTTCAACGCCGCGACTTCGAAGTGCAGGTCGCAATGACCGATGGAGCGATGCAGTTCGTGCAGCCCCTCACCTTTGCCTCCCTCAGCGGAAGGCAGGTAATTACTTCGCTCTGGCATCCTGATCCGGTCGCGGAAGAAGCTGGCCCGTCTAACTTTCCCATTGAGCACATCGCTGCAGTGCAGGGAATTTCTGCTCTGGTCGTCGCTCCGGCAACCGCGAACCACATGGCAAAGTTCGCCAGGGGTATCAGTGACGACTTCCTCTCCACCGCCTACCTCGCCGCGACTGCGCCTGTGGTCGTCGCTCCCGCCATGAACGTGAACATGTGGGATCATCCTGCGACACAGGCGAATGTCACAGTCCTGCAGGGACGGGGTGTCCACTTCGTGCTTCCCGAATCCGGCTACCTGGCGTGCGGCATGGTCGGCGGAGGACGTCTCGCAGAGGTAGAGGTTATCGCCGATGAGGTTCTGCGTATCACGCGTCGAGAGCTCGATCTTAAGGGTGAGACCGTTCTGGTCACTGCAGGAGGAACACGGGAACCGATAGACGCGGTGCGTTTCCTTGGGAATCGATCCAGTGGGAAGATGGGCTATGCCCTGGCGGAGGCGGCAGCCATCCGGGGGGCCAGAGTCATTCTTGTGAGCGCCTCGTCTTTGCCAGCGCCGCGTCGTGTCGAACTGCACTTCGTGAATACCGCGGAGGAGATGCGAGCCGCGGTGATGCAACTCCTGCCAGAGTCCACGCTGGTCCTGAAAGCCGCTGCTGTTGCCGACTTCCGCACCAGGGAAATAGCTACTCAGAAGCTGAGGCGTTCCGGCCCTCTCACCCTTGAGCTCGAACCCACCGTGGACATCGTGCAGGAGATCGTCGCACGCCGCAGTCCCGGCACACTGGTCGTAGCCTTCGCGGCAGAGGCAGGGAACGCTGTTGAAGGCGCTCGCGCCAAGCTCAACGGCAAGGGCACCGATGCCATCTTCGTGAACGATATCTCCCAGACTGACATCGGCTTCGATGCCGAGCGGAACGCTGGGACTTTCATGACTCGCGAGAAGGCGATATCGCTTCCCAAGATGCCGAAGCGCCAGCTCGCAGATCGGATCCTCGACCAGGTTCTCAGATTGCGCAACTCTTGACTGGGCTCTTCAATCGGAGCTCTTGTTCGTCTTTCGGGAACAGTGTCGCGTTGTTCGCGAGGGCGACTTGAAATCGCGATGCACTACGTCGACAGGAATAGGATACGTAGGTCCCTGACGTTCTGGCCCGTCGGTCCGGTGATGACCGTGTCGCCAATCGCGTCGAAGAGGCGGAAGCTATCTAACTGACTCAGGCTTTCGAGCGGATCAAGGCCATGCTCCCTGGCTCGGGCGAAGGTCGTCTCGTCGCACACAGCTCCCGCAGCCGCACTGTTGCCGTCCATTCCATCTGATCCCGCACTGAGCACAGTCGCCACAAGGCCGCGCTTCGCAATTAACCGGGCACACTCGAGGACAAAATGCTGGTTTCGACCGCCAACGCCGTGAATGTCAGCCAACTTCACCGACACTTCACCAGCGGAGATGATGCAAACCTTTGCATTGGTCTGATGCAAGGCAGTAATCCTGCCAAGCAGATACTCCGCCGCGTCTCTATAGTCCCAGTCGTCGCAGCTGTTATCCAAAATGACCTCGAAGCCAAGTTGAGTAGCGAGGTCTGAAGCCTCTCTGCAGAGGTCGTCGCTTGAGAGGAGAGACCTCCACCTTGCCTTTGAAAACGCGGGATGGTCACCCTTCGGAGTTTCGGGAAGAAGTGGATCGGTGAAGAACGCCAGGACCTTGTCAGGCAACTTAAGCGCATCAAGGTTCCTCTCGAGAATGCGTTGGCAGTCCCCGACCGTCGAGGGGTCAGGAAGAGAGGGCCCGGACCCGACCATGTGGAGTGCGTCTCCAGGGATGTCAGAGAGAATAAGCGTGCACTGCGTTGCTCTCCCGGCAGCGACGGCGAGGCGCCCGCCCTTCACCTCTGAAAAGTGCTTCCTCAACACGTTCATGTCCGTAATAGGCAGACCTGATTGCACCAGGACGCGGTGAAAGAGAGCCGTTTCCGCGAGCGTGATGTTGCCGTCCAAAGGTCTCTCCACCATTGCCGAGGCACCTCCGCTGACCAGAAATAGGACAAGGCAGCTCTCGTCACAGCTTCGCAATAGCGCCAGAATCGCGTCTGCGGCAACACGTGACCCCTGGTCCGGAAGAGGATGGCTTCCAAGAAAATGCTGCACCCCAAAGTGATCTTCGCGCAGCGAAGTCGTACCGACGATGACTCCTTCTATCGTCTGTTTTGATAAGAGCTCAGGCTCGATCAGGGTGCTAAGCGCCTCGAACATTGGAACCGCGGCCTTGCCTATGCAGACGGCTACAAGCCGAGGGAAGTCCCGCAAGCTGTACGACTCATCTCCAATATGCAGAGTAGAAGCGCTGCAGGAGATACAGTTCCGTATACTCGCGGCGACACTCGTTCGGCTGAGTGTCTGAAGGAAGAGATCCATTGCAACTGTTCGTGAGCTCATAGGCAAGCGTCAGCGCAGAAGCAGGCGCGTAAGAGCAGGAGAGTAAACAATCAGAGATACCACGATGCCCATCAGACAGGCTAGTGCAACGCTGTGCACAAAGACGAACCGCAGGATGCTTCCCTCCTTGCCATAAGTTCCTGTTGCTGTGCTGGCGACAACGACACTCTGAGGAGCGATCATCTTTCCCATCACACCTCCGCCGGAGTTGGCTGCAGCCATAAGGAAGGGGGAAATCCCCAACTGCTGTGCCGTGAGTTTTTGCAAACTGCCGAAGAGCACATTGGAGGAGGTGTCGGAGCCAGTGGAGGCGGTTCCAAGCCATCCAATCAAAGTGCCGAAGAAGGGGTACAGCACCCCGGTGCGGGCAAAAGCGAGGCCGAGCGTAGCGTCCAGGCCGCAGAAGCGGGTCAGGAACCCGAGGCCCATCAGAGCCGCGATCGTAACCATGGTAAACCGGGTCGCAAGGATCGTTCGCACAAAGACTTCAGCAACATCGCGGATCTTGAGCCGCATCAGCGCTGCGGCGATCAGAGCGGAGATCATGATTCCAGTGCCTGTCGCCGAGAGCCAGTTGAAGTTGAAGAGTGCAGGCTCCGCTCTAGATATTGGAACCGCCGGAAAGACGCGCAGAACCATCTCATGGAGGCCTGCAACGCGGAAACGGACCGTAGCGGCGTCCAACCACAAGGAGACCCGCGGCGTCCCCCATAGCGTGATACACAAGGCGAGCACGACCCACGGAAGCGCAGCACGGAGAACAGATCGTGAAGAACTTCCTTGTGGTGCATAGGCAAATCGCGGAAGATGCTGGCATTTCGCATCCAGGATCTTCTGCGGTCTCCATACGCGAAGGAAGAGGACGAGAGCGCAGATGGTGACAACCGAGGCCGTGACATCGACGAGCCAGGGACCGTGAAGACGCGCTACGAGCAGTTGAGTCGCACCGAAGGTGGCGCCGGTCACAAGAATGGCCGGCCAGATCTCAAGCATGCTCTCGAATCCGGCGAAGGCGCAGATCAACCAGAACGGAACCAGGACGCAAAAGGGCGCCAGCAGAGCCGAAACCACTCGCGTGAGGACTTGGGTATCAAGGCCCGTGACACCATGAAGAGCGACGATCGGGATGCCAAGTCCGCCGAAGGCGACAGGCGCGGTGTTGGCGAGAAGAGCCAGCCCAGCGGCCTCGAGCGGGGCGAAGCCAAGCCCGATGAGAATGGTTCCGCAGACCGCGACAGGTGTGCCGAAGCCTGCGGCACCCTCAAAGAAGGCCCCCAACGCAAACGCGATCAGAAGGAGCTGCAGGCGGCTGTCCGCGGTTACCCCCATCAGACATTCCTGAAGCAGTGCAAAGCGGCCGGCGCGAATCGTCAGATGGTAAAGGAAGATCACCGGAAAGATGATCCAGAAGATAGGAAACATGCCGTACGCTGCCCCGTATGCAGTCGCTAGAACGGCAAGACCAAGCGGCATGTGAAAGATCCCGATCGCAATAACAAGCCCGACAAACAAGGCAATCGCTGCTGAGTGGTGCGCCTTGAGCCGAGGCCCGAGAAGCGCAAACAGGAGCACGACAAGCGGAAGCGCTGCATAAATCGTCGACAGCCACCAGTGGTGGGCTGGATCGTAGCTCTGGGACCACGGAAGGCGGTCCGCCGCGCTGGTCAGGTGAACGCTGACCTCACGATGGGTGTCACTAAGCATCATCGGTAGCAATGACTGTAGACGGAGCGCCCTGGCGCTGCAAGCCGTGGCCGATCGAGCGTCATTCCACACAAGTAACAAAACTATCGGGGGGGCAGATTGTAATGCAGCAGATCGTCCCTTCGAAGTTGATCCATACTCAGCGCTCTTCGTGGGACCCCGGAGAAGCGCGACATCCCCGGAAGAGCGCGACATCCCCGGAAGAGGGCGACATCCCCGGAAGAGGGCGGCATCCCCGGAAGAGGGCGGCATCCCCGGAAGAGCGCGGCATCCCCGCTCAACCGGACTGCACCCAGGAGAATCTCAGATGAGCATCGCAACTGCACGCGGCGACGGCGGCCAGACAGGTCTTGCGGGTGGCATTCGCGTCTCGAAAGCCGACCTTCGCGTCGAGACCTATGGCACCGTCGACGAACTCAACTCGGTACTTGGCTTTGCCCGCAGCATCTGCAGTGACAAACAGGTCGCCGCCTCGACAGAGCAGATCCAGCGAACTCTCTTCCTGAGCGACTGGTCACTGCCCGGCGCGCACCCCGAATCCGCCGCGTTTGAGATTGCCCGCACGGTCTGCCGTCGTGCCGAACGCCATGTCGTCCGCTTCGTCGAAAACGGCGGTGTTGTACACCTGAGATTCTCGCTTACCTTGATCGTCTCTCCGATCTCATCTGGCCGGCTGATCGAACATAAGGCGGGGATCGACGCGAGCCTCCGGGAAAATACGAAGGCAGGGCCACGCTGGTGGCGGGCGTGGTGATTGCTAAAGCTGTACAGGATCACGCGGCGAGTTGGATCAGAAGAACCGCATTGAGAACGATAACGATGGAGACGATCGTCCATCCGGCAACACGTGTTCGCATGGCACTTGCAAAGGTGTCCATCACGGATCTGCGGCTGGTAAGAATCAGTAGAGGGATAAGTGCCGCCGGCAGCGTGAAGCTGAGGACGACCTGCGAGAGCGTAATAATCTTCAGCGGCTTGAGCCCGGTCGCGATTACGAGTAAGGCAGGGATAATCGTGATAAGCCGGCGAAGAAAAATCGGAAACTTGATGTCGAGAAAGCCCTCGATAATAACCTGTCCTGCCATAACGCCCACGGTTGAAGACGACAGACCGGAGCACAGGAGCGCAATGGCAAAGGCGGCAGCGGCGAGCGGCCCAAGCAGTGGGCCAAGCGTGTGATGAGCTACTTCAACGTCATCGACCACCACTCCATGGGTGAAGGCGACCGCTGCCATAATGAGCATGGCTGAGTTGATGAGCCATGCCCCATTCATCGCGGCAAACACATCGATAAGCTCGAAACGAAGAAAGCGCAGCCGGATAGGGTGGCTTGGAAGGGTTCGCGTTGGAAGCGCGTCGGAGGTCCCCTCCGAGGTAGCCGGCGCTGCTGCGAGTTCCTTCAACCGGGGCTGGACCAGCGCCGAATGGAGGTACACGACGTGCGGCATCACCGTGGCGCCCAGCATCGCGACAGCGAGATATATGCTCTCGTGAAAGCCTGCGGCAGTGGCCGTATCCAAAGTTGGAACGAGCGTATGGAAAGCTGCTGTATGCCAGTCGGGATGTACAAGAAAGACCTCGAAGCCGTAGCAAAGGCCGATGATGCCCACAAAGGCCATCACTCCTCGCTCAAGCCAACGAAAACCGGCCAGGTCGAGAGCCAGGATGGCAAAGACCAGAACAGTGGACACGAGCGCTGCGGCTAGGAGAGCCTGGGTATAGCTCCATCCACGCGCCAACATCGCCGGACCGAAAAGTAGGTACAGTCCGAGCGCGGCTCCTAGAAACTCGGCGAGATCAGTCGCTATAGCGGCGATCTCTGCAGCAACCCAGAGCGAGATGGTGACAGGCCGGCTGAAATGTTTACGGCAGTTCTGCGGGAGCGTCAGACCGGTGACGATGCCGAGCTTTGCCGACAGATACTGGATCAGGATCGCCATGGCATTGGACCACAGCAGAACCCACAGCAGACGGTACCCGAAGCGGCTCCCACCTTCAATATTGGTAGCGAAGTTCCCCGGATCGATATAGGCAACGCTTGCAACAAAAGCCGGGCCGAAGTAGGTCCACATCTCGTTGCGCCGGAAACGGGGAAAGAATCGTGAACGGCGCGGAGGGATAGAAGTCGTCGAAGAGGCGGCCGCGGTTGCCGCCGGCGATGCTCTGAGATCACCAGGTTCTTGAACTTCCTCCATGATCTTCAGTATAGAGACACAACTTGGGCGCCGAGGGTTTGCCGATCGTTCTCCCTGGTACAGGGGTCTGGCGTCCGGTGCTAGGCTCTGAACTTATGAAGGTTCTGGTGATAGGTGGTGGTGGGCGGGAGCATGCTCTCGTTTGGGCGCTGCGCCGCTCCGAGCGGGTGACCGAGGTGCTCTGTGCCCCCGGGAATGCAGGCATCTCCACTCTGGCGCGCTGCGTCTCGCTCAATACTGAGGATCTGGACGCCACGCTCGCGCTCGCGCAGGCCGAGCAGCCGGATTTGGTGGTAGTGGGGCCAGAGGTTCCGCTGTCCCTTGGCCTCGTAGACGCCTTGCAGGCGCGCGGCACTCGGGTGTTCGGGCCGACTCGGGAGGCAGCACAGCTCGAGACGAGTAAATCCTTTGCTAAAGAGTTCATGCGCAAGAACGCCATCCCTACGGCCGCCTATGCGATCTGCACGGCTCCTCATGAGGTGGAGCAGGCGCTCCAGCGATTAGGCCTGCCCGTAGTGGTCAAGGCAGACGGGCTGGCGGCCGGGAAGGGCGTCGTCATCTGTGCTACGGCCGCCGAAGCCCTGTCCGCGGCAGCCCAGATGTTCTCAGGAGATCTGCTGGGAATCAAGGTCGAGACCGTCGTCCTTGAGGAGTTCCTGGAAGGCGATGAGCTCAGCTTCTTTGCATTGTGCGATGGCATGACCGCTATCCCCATCGCAGCCGCGCAGGATCACAAGCGCTTGGGCGAAGGGGACAGGGGACCGAACACCGGCGGCATGGGCGCGTACTCCACCGACGATCTGATGCAGCCGGAGATGCGCGCATGGCTCACCACAAACGTGGCTCAGAAAGTCGTGGATGGTATGCGCGAGCAATGGAGTGAATTTCGCGGCATCCTTTTCTGCGGGATGATGATGGTTCCGCGCAGCGACGGAACGGCACAGCCCATGGTGCTCGAGTTCAACACGCGCTTCGGTGATCCGGAGACGGAGGCCCTGATGCTGCAGCTTGAGACGGATCTGCTGGAACTCCTTGAAGCTTCTGTCGACGGAACGGTGCACACGCTAGAGGTGAAGATGAAACCCGGAGCCAGCGTCTGCGTGATCGCGGCGAGTGCGGGCTATCCCGGTAAGTACTCTGGCGGAAAGCTCATCTCGGGCCTGGAGAAAATTCCAGAGGGAGTCATCGTCTTTCACTGCGGAACAGCAAAGAGGAATGGCGAGGTGGTGACGGCAGGCGGGCGTGTGCTGGGGATCTCGGCGAGCTCGGAGGCGGGGCTCGAAGACGCTCTCGAAAAGGTTTATGAGGCGCTGGAAGCAATCAAATTCGAGGGAAAGCAATATCGACGCGATATCGGGTGGCGGGCCCACAAGGCAAGACAATGATCCGTGGTGGATCCATCCCTGCTCTCGCTACCAGGCTCCGCGAAATGGGCTCTGTTGCATTAACTAGCTGGAGCGCAGTTCGCCTGCATCCGGGCGAGCGATCACGCGGCAACTTGGAAGAGCTGGTTCACAAAGCGGATCTCATTGGGGACGCCCGGCTTGCAGGTGAGGC